>ENA-OPSJ01001181-OPSJ01001181.1-human-gut-metagenome-genome-assembly--contig:-NODE-1181-length-20602-cov-4.432910_pt1 | contig 20602 bp, 21 predicted proteins | sample MGYA00241801_ERZ501893 | MGnify/ENA primary metagenome ERZ501893 (study PRJEB25962, sample SAMEA2042219) | human gut metagenome | biome: human gut; feature: human-associated habitat; material: faeces...
AGACTGGATTAATTTTTTGTTACTATGAGATGTTCCGTTGGGTGGGGTCAACAGACATCGAGCAGAGGAATGGTCGTATAATCCGTCAGGGCAATACTTTCAGCGAGATAGGCGTGTACAATTACGTCACCGAAAACACATTTGACGCATATCTCATGAACATAATCGTGACAAAGCAGCGGTCCTATGTGCGAATGCGTAACTACTCGCAGTTTGCTTTGAGAAGATATAGTCAGAAAAATGGGTCGGACTGTACGCAGAAAACGTAATGTCCGACCTGTTTTAGATTGTAGTCTGCTTACATAAGCCAATGGTAACGACATTAGTTTATGTAAACAAATTATAAGCGAGAAAGGAGCTGTCAATGGAAGTTTGTAAGCCAAACAGCGAAATGAGCATGGAGGAAGTCGTTATTGGCAACACCACATACGTTGTGAAAACCAATGCCAAGAATGTTTCTCCAGAATTTGTAAAGAAAACAGTTAAGAAAATTCTTTTCGGCACTTTAAAGCAAAAAAGTTAGAAAATCTATGGACAAACCCTCCCAGCCATGTTATAATATAAATAAGGTAAGGTCTGCGTTTGTTCAAGCGGCGGGAGGAGGACATTTATGAACTTGAACAGCGCAATAACCGAAAGCGGTGCAGTCACCGCACTCTATTGCCGGCTTAGCTGCGATGATGATAACGATGGCGAGAGCCTCTCGATTGAAAATCAGAAGAAACTGCTTACACAATATGCTGACGAAAAAGGCTTTTTGAACACCAGATTTTACGTTGATGACGGAATATCCGGAACGACATTTGAGCGTGACGGTTTCAAGGCTATGCTGAACGATGTTCAGAACGGCGAAGTTAAAACGGTTATAGTCAAGGATATGAGCCGTTTCGGAAGAGATTACATTCAAGTGGGTATGTACACGGAAATTTTATTTCCGCAGAACAATGTCCGTTTCATCGCAATTAACGACAGCTATGACAGTGCAAACGGCGACAACGACTTTATTCCGTTCAAGAATATTATGAACGAATGGTATGCGAAAGACACAAGCAAGAAAATCAAGGCGGTCAATCGGGCAAGGGCACGGGCGGGCGAACATCTTACTTCAAATGTGCCTTACGGTTATATCAAGAATCCTGATAATCCCAAGCAATGGATAATTGACGAAGAATCCGCCGATGTCGTTCGTGAAATATTTCAGCTTTGTTTACAAGGTCTGAAAATGAACCAGATAGCAAATATTCTTTGTGCGAGAAAGGTCTTGATTCCAACGGTTTACAAGTCTGTCAACGGAATCGTTAATCGTAATTTCAATGAGGAAACAAAATACTTTTGGAACAGCGATACGGTTTCTCGCATTCTTGCAAATCGCTGCTATGCTGGCGATACGGTGAACGGTAAAACAACAAAGAAATCCTTCAAAATCAAGAAACGTATTGATTTATCACCGGAGGAATGGCAAATAGTCCCGAACACCCATGAGGCTATAATCGACCGTGAAACTTGGGAGTTAGTTCAGAAGATCCGGCAGGGACGACGGCGTAATGTAAAACATAACCACCAGATACCGGTTTTGTCGGGGCATCTTTTCTGTGCTGACTGTGGAAGAAAGCTATACTATGTTAAGCCGCCCGAGCAGGCTGAATACTATTGCTGCTCTGGATATCGTAAGCGCACACATTCATGCACGGGACATCACATCAGGGCGGACGTTGTGGAACAGATTCTGATACGTCAGATAAACGATGTAATGAAGTTTGTTTCAGAATACGAGGACGAATTCGTTCGCCAGGTCATGGAACGAGGAACGGCTGAACACCTAAAGCAGACTAATTCGCTAAAGAAAACCATTGACACAGCAAAGCGGCGCATTGAGCAAATCGACAGCGTAATATCTCAGCTCTATGAGGACAAGGTTGTCGGGGAAATCACCGCTGAAATGTTCACAAAGCTCTCGGCAAAGTACATAGCAGAGCAGGAGGAACAGAGCGCCGCCTTGAAAGTGGCTCAAAAGGAGCTGGTGACTCTTGAAGCGAAGAAAACGGATACTACAAAGTTTATTGACTTGGTAAGGAAATACTCGCAAATTACTGAACTTACACCGCAAATCCTCAACGAGTTCATCGACAAAGTGACCGTTCATCAAGCAGTTAAGGTTGACGGTAAACGCCGACAGGACATTGAGGTTTACTTTAACGGTGTCGGGCAGATTTCGTCCGACGCAGAAAAAAAGTCCGAAACAACCGAGTGAACGGTCGTTTCGGACTTTGGCGGGATTATATATCCCTCAGATGCCCCCACTTTATCGGGGTGTTTTCCAAGTATTTTGCAGCATTTTTGGTGTAGTTAGACAGGGTTACGAAAAGCCCGTAATCTCCCTCTCTCATTGTGCCTTTAAGCGACTGAATAAGTGCTTCTTTGATATCACTGTCTTGGCTTTTTACCTGTACCAAAATACGAGGCGGGAGTTCGTCTTTATATGCAATGATGTCTATGCCGTTGTCACCACCATGTTTTGATATAGTTGTTCTATAGCCCATAGCGCAAAGCAAATCCGCAACAAATTCTTCAAAGTCATATCCCTTGAGATTTTTGCTGAGTTCCTTCAGAATGAAATCACGGGTAGATTCGATTATATCATCCGCCGTCGCAGCAACACTTTCATCATCTTCTGCGGCTGAAATTGCCGGCTTGAAATTGCTGTCAAGCGCAGATAGGTATTCGCTGGCGTAGTTCTTTATGGCGAACAGTGATAACGCAGACCCCACTTCGTATAATGCGCCCTGAGAGAAAGCAGTACGCGGAAGGTGTTTCACCCACTTTACTGCTCTTTGCTGAACATATTCGCCGGCGTCAGGATTATATGTATATTCGCCCTCGACAATTCCAATGTTTATCATTCTGTCTGTTTTGGAGGGGTAAACTATATAATCTCCTATTTTGATTTCGTGAATAAATCTGTACAGCATTCCGGAGCAAGTTCCAACCGCTCCTTTTTTCCCTTTAGGGTATGATTTTTGGTAGTGTTCCTTAAACGCTTCTCGAGAATCCTCAACTTTATTTAGGTCTCCGAACTCACTCCAGCCGAGTACTATCTTGTTTTCTTTCAGAAAAATGCTGTCGTCCGTACAGTGAATGCCCCATACTGCTTTTTCGGTGTTCTTGTCCATAGTCTCTCCTTATTTCATCATTACTGAGCAACATAGAAAAAATCCTAATTCTGTTCCAGCTATTCAATCCCTGTTTTTTAGGCTTGTTGGAACTCTGATTTTAGGTGGCGTGTGTGGGAAAACATATCAAAAAGTTTCATTAAATGCTGCTTTTAGTTCATCAACATTCTGATACCTTTTATTCGTGTCAGGATTAATCCACTTTAATACGAAGCTTCGGACTTTCTCGTCACGTATTTTTTCGATGTTCTGTAAACCGGTCATCACAAACAAAATTACACGTGTTAATGCATATGTTTCATATACTATTGAGAAATTAGTAAAGCCAATCACTCGTAGGTTGCTGTCATTGAGAGAAGCTTTGATTTCACTATCTATACTTGTTAATGTACTATCTGGTTCCTTTACTAATCCAAAGTCGGAAAGTTTTACCATGCTGTTGCCATCTTCGTAATGAACTAACAAGATATTTGTGAAACTCAAATCTCTATGTAAATAGCCTTTGCTGTGAACATAGGATAAGCATCTGAACAACTGATTACAAATGCTTTTCCTTTTATAAATATCTAAATCAGGGTTATGACTGATGTACCTTAACAGTGTTTCGTCAGCATATTCGGCATAATATTCGTGTCTGGTTTCATCATATCGATATACTTCTAAAACATGGGGCGAATGCAGCTGGCGCATTACTTCGTATTCTCTTTTGAAACGTTCAAGTTCCTTTTGGCTGAGATTTTTTTGAGCTCTTTTAATAATGAAGTTTTTATTGTAGAACTCGTCTTTGTACTTAAAAACTTGAGCGTAAGAGCCTTCACCAATTAATTTAATTTGACAACGCCTTGTTTCTGCTATCGAAGGAGTGGGGATACTTATACTTTGGTGCATTGTAAATATAGGCTCATAATCCAACAGTTCTATTTGAAGCAAATCGCTTGGTATGGGGCTACCGTTATATTCCTGCAAGAATGATAGGGATTGGTCAATCAATCTTTTGTATTCACCATTTATTTCAAAAGCATAATTTGTGCCTTTTAAAACGCGGTTCATATCCGTATATAACCCTATGTATTCTAACAGCTGCCGGCTATAACCAGCGTTATAATGTCCATTTGAACGAAACTTTGAATACATAAACTTAAACAGCCCATTAAATTCCTGGTGCATAATTGCCAAAAGCTTTTCGAAGGTTTTATTGCTACTACAATAACCACTATATAATGGCTCGGTTTTGATTACTTCGCTATAATGAAGCTGGTCATATTTTTGTTCAATGAAGAATTCAATGTTAATAGGCATACTGCCTCCCTGTGATAGCTGCCATTTTTTTTTAGATTTGTGTAGAGATACATTGACTATACCACTCGTGCGGCGGTAACGCTGAATTAAACGCCGTATCAAAGAGCGAATACAAGTCCTTATAACGCTTGCCGCCCTTTAAGATAGCTTTCAGCTCTGATATCTGCAAGGGAATAATCTTCATTCCCGAAACGTTCTTTAAATAGTCCTGCGGGTCATAATAGGGAATTGACTTTCTGCTTCTGAAATCGGCGATGACATTTATATTCAATGTCCCTGTTGCAAATACGCAGTAGGAGTTCAGGTTGCCTGTGCGAAGCAAGTGCTGTCCGAGGTGTCTTGATACCGGCTCCATCTCCATTCTCCGCTGATTTGAGCTGTCGGCAAGAGTAGCTTCTAACAACAAAGCGTGTTCGGGGTAATCTGCCGTTTGGTTATACTCATATACAATATCGGCTTCGCCGCCTGCCGCGTGGGTTTTAGGCAGCAAATCAGCGTCAAGCGAGAGCTTCATATAGTCAAGGACTTTGCCTTGATAATCACTGATTTTGTACCACAATACGCCCAGCACATATTCAAACATTGTCGGAACATCTGCATTGTCAGTAACCATTCTTCTGATTTCATCATCGTTGCGGTTTTCAAAGCAGGTGAGCAGTTCAAGCAGATTTTCATCGGAGAATTTCTTGTCAATGAGCGTCTTAAAGCGCCTGTATCTGATACGCTCCAATGCTTCTCGTGCTGTATCAATAGTGGTCGTGCCGATACCAAGCTCTGCATTTATGCACCTGATAACTACATCGTCATTTATTACAAGGCAATCTGCGATTTCTTCAAGGGCACAGTTCTCATACAAGAGATCTGATGAAATGTAGGCTTGCTCATACAGGCTGTCAATAACCGATTTGAAGAAATGCTTGGGTACAACATCGAGCTTAACTATGCCGTCCTCAAACAGAACAATATCGGCAGTTCTGAAATAGCGTCGGTTTAAGCCGAAATAATCACGCATCGTTGCCTTTGCCTTGAACAACTGCATAAGCTTAAAGAAAACAGTTCTGAACTCGTTTTCGGTAGTAACATTATCGAAATCCGTAGGCTTGATATGAGCTTCAGCGTTCCTTACAAGCGCAACTCTGGAATTAGTGTCCAAAAGATACTTTATCCAATAATTGCTTATGCGTATCTTCTTTGCCGCATCAAAAATCTCAACAAAAGCCGACCTATCTTTCTCCATATACACCTTATGCAAGGCTTGGTAAAGCGGAAAATAAGGCTTATCATAGTTGCGGCTCTTTCGGTTTATCCCTATTTCGCAAATCAAGTTCTCGTCAACATTTTCCCGCGACAACAGCAGCGATAACGCTTCTTTGTAGTTGTCCATTGACAACAGCCTTGAAACAATTACATCATCAACAGTCTTCTGCCCGTTATTTATATCGTCAATGCAGGTGATGATTTCATCGGTGGTTTCCTTGCTCGTACAAAGCGGCAGCAGGTATGTAAACTCATCTGATGAAAGCTCTCCCAATTTGGAGAGGAGATACAGCAACACGATGAGCGGTCTAACCGTATTGCCGTCAACAACGCAAGAGGTTTTCAGCAGCTGTTTCAGATACATAAAGCTGTCTTTAGGTATCTCGAAATGATTGTCCGAGCCGAAATCATTGCTTTCACTTATTGCAAGCAGAGCTTTTCCAACATTAGTCAGACGGCGGTTGTCGTCAATCAGACCTATATCCACCAAACCCGATGTCTTTTCACGAGCGTCTTTGGGTTTGTTATCTGCATCGCCTTCAACAAAGCCCTTCTCCTGCATAAACAGATAGTATTCCGTCTGAATGCTATTGTTGTTTCTCCAACCAATATCGGCGTTGTCAGGCTTACTCCAAAACTCGTTTAATAAGCCTAACTGTTCTTCGATAGTTCTATTAAAATTTTTGGTTCTGAAGCTTGTTGTTCCTAAGCACTTGAAAAAACAACTCCTATATGAACTCGCTGATATGATGTTATTTAAGGAATATCATGTCATTGTGATATTCAATATTGTTCCTTAACTCCATGGATATATCACTAATAAAACAGGTTGTTTCATCAATATTCGCTCGTTCTCTGTCACTATATGATAGTTTTGGAGATACAGCAATACAACCATTTGTTTTAAAAGTGATTAAGCCCAAATCAAATAGTTTATCATACAACGGGGAAAGCAATAGCCCATTTTCAGCGCTTAGTCTTTCAAAATTTGTTGCACTTCTCCAAGGCTTAACATGGCTTGCAACTAATAAGCGTTTATCGGATATACCCGTAACAATACAGGAAATATATTTTTCAATTATCTTTCTTCTGAATTCGCCTTGTCCTCTTCTTGATAGAATAATTGCTTCCTTTTCAGTTTGAGCCAATTCTTCGTTTTGTTTTATATGTTCTATCTGCCTTTGTTCTATCGGATTTACGCTTGAAAGTTCTACATCATCTATGCATTTTTTTAATCCCCAAAAACCTTCACCTATACCATAAACCGAATAAAACAGGTCTGAAGCACCATTATATGAACGAGTTGATTTGCAATGTCTTTGAATAGTCGCTCGAACATTATCTTTCCAATTAGTATTTGTTCTTATATGTGGCATTGTGCCATTTTGGTATATTCGGTCGTTTATTTCTGCCAAAGAGGCAGCTCCGCCCAATTGTTCTAATGCACGAATAATCTCTGCGAGATATGATGTATCTTTCATACAGTATCACCTTTTGATAAGATTTGCAATGGATGTGTTGAATAATTGCCGGTTGATCTTAGTTTATCGCATTCTGCCGTAAAACAGCGGTCAATGTCCATATCACTACAAACATCACACCAATTCTCAACATTGTAGATTTTGTCATTACAGCTTTTCCATAAGTCACATTTTGAACATACGCAGTTATCACAGCTAATAGTCATTTGTCACCGTTCCCTTATGTACATTTCTCGAAGGAATGATATGCGTCATAATGACCGCAGGTGTTGGCAATCTTGTCCATCGCATATAGAAGCGATGTGATGAGGATTGCGTGTTCACGTTCATTCAACGCACCTGCAAGGAATTCATCTTCGATGTTCTGACGAATATAGCCTATTTTACTGCAATCCTCTCTGCTGAAATATGTATCCGCAAAGTTTTCTGTCATATAGTTTTCTTCGTCTATGTCAATGGAGTTATAGTGTAGGATAAAGTCAACAATCTTCTGTTTTGAAAAATGTTCTGAAGAAAACCAAGCTAAATTGCACACATAATTACTGTACAGAATATCGTTGGTGATTAATCGCTTATCGAGAAAAGCAGAGGATACTGCACCTGTTCCCGAAAATATGTCGGCAAAAACATTTATGCCTTCACAATTTTCATCGACCACGCTCTTTATGAAAGGGAGTAAACGATACTTGTTGCCAAGATAGCGTCTATTGTTTATAGCAGTAGTCTTGTAAGCTACTTTACAAGTTGAGCTTGCCATGGTAACACCCCTTTTTCAACTGAATCTTTGAAATATGCGAAATCCCTAAGCATAGCCAACAAGGTTTCAAATATGCCTAATCAATTTTATTATAACACAACTTGTTCGAAAATTCAAGACGTTTTTGTCATTTATCACCGCAATCCTTGTAATGTTACATGGGTTGCGTTTTGTTTTTGCTTAGTTACTTAAACCAAATACGTCTTTAAGATTTCGACATCCTTACTTATGTCTCGGGGCTTAATTCTTCTGATTACCTTTTCTTCGACTTCGGGGGTCCAATAAATTCTTAACTTCTCCCTGGCTCTTGTGATAGCAGTATAGAAGATATTATGTGTCACGAGTTCCTCCACTTCGTCTGTAATAACTATCTTTACAGAGTCGTATTCCAGCCCCTGTGCTTTATGAATGGATACTGCATAGGCAATTTGGAAAGGAACTACAGTTCTGGAATCTTCGCCATCTTCATCAGCGCTTTTTAGCTTATGAACATAAAATCTAATCAGAGACTTTTCTTCTTTCTCGCTGTTTTTAAGAAGTTTAAGTTCCAGATTCAAAACGTCACGTTCAAATATCAGTTTAGGAATTTCAATATCAAATTGAATGCGTTCTTCCGTAGTGCCTTCATCTATGATCTCTACTCCTTGAATAATGCCTTTCATATTGTTGTGTATGATGGGGCGAAATCTGTCTGAGTCAAGGAAGAGAATAGGGTCTCCAACTTTGTACTGCTGGATATCCCAAGTGATAGCAGGGTTAGGATTGCTTTCTTGCAAGAATCTATTGATGTTATTGATTCCATATAAGCCATCATAATTTAGGCAGAGGATAGCTTCGCTAGGTTCAAGTGAAGAGAGGAGGGTTTCATCAACTTTTAAGGAGTAACTTTCTCTCTCAATGACTTCTTTTGCTGTATCCTCCATGTGTCTAACCTTGTCCCAAAGTTCAAGCAATCGCTTATCTTTGGTTCTGTGAGGCTGAGTAAGTTCAAAAACAGCACTAGCAGGCAAGAATGATTTTAATACAGAGAACCAGTTGCCAAACTGAATTGCATCAATCTGATAAGTATCTCCGACAAGTAAAAGCATCTCAAAATTTGCTTTTTGAAATACCTCGACCATATCTTTATTGCTAACGGTACTACATTCATCGATAACTAATAATTTATATTTTGCGAAAGAAGAGTCTTGGTGCATAAAACTTTCAATTGTAGAGAAAAATGCATTCTCGGCATCGATCTTTCTCATCAAGTTTTCTTTTGCAGGATTTGTTTGTGTTAGATATAATTTATCTGCGTCATTTAAATAGTGGGAAACGTGGTTTATTAGCGTAGATTTACCAACTCCAGCAGAACCATATATTACACCAACTTTTGATTCCGAAAATATACGTGTGATGATGCCTTTCTTTTCTTCACAGTCAATTTCGTAATCATCAGATATCAGCCAAGAATTAACATCGTCGCTGTAATTTTCAATGCCTGATTCAGCCAACTCCTGTAATTTCTTAATTACCTTGCAAGTATCGAGCTTGTATGAGTTTATAAACACTTGATTGTGTTCAAGCATTAAATCACTTTCAGGTCTATGCCCTGAATAAAGGCTATCGTTATACTTTTCGATAAGTTTTGGATAATCCGGAAAATTACCCAACTCATCAATATCAGTGAAGAGTTGACCTTTGCCTTCGGTGTTGTTCCTTATAAACCTTGCGAATAATTCGGGACGTTTGTCTTTACAAGGAATACAATCGAATACAGCTCCTAATTTTGGATTATGACCAATAGGAGATCTGTTAAATGGTAAAGAATCAAACTGCCTGCAGCCGTTTGATAAATACAGACCAGAAAGGTAATTATTTCCGACGTGTACCCACTTTTCATAGTATTTGCTATAGTAGCCGTCCGAATATTGGTCTTTAATAATAACATTGTTCATGTTATAGAGAAGGTATCGCAGCACATTCTTTCCATTACGACCATTTCGAATAAGTTCTCTGCAGTAATCTAAAATAGGAATAAATACCGTAGATTTAAGGCTGTTTTTCCATTCGAGAGTAATCTTATCGTATGCTCTATCTGGGAAGTCCATTAGAGCAGTCAAAGTGTACTTTGTTCTAGTAAGGAACTCACAGATTAATCGTTGCTCTGGATACGGTACTCTTTTTTTCTCTCCATTTATCAGTTTAATGAAATTTTGAAATTCACAGTCACGAATGGAAACTTCCCAACCATCGATAATGATGATAGGCATTGTTTTTCCTAATATCTCGATAGTTTCATGTACGAGATGAAACTTTGATGCATAATTGCTTTTGATTGGAAGTTTAGTAAAAGCAATTACTCTGTTAGACTTGGATTTATTTTTCCTGTCGTCTATTGGTGTAAATGTGATTTCATAATATATTTTTCTGTTTACAAACAGAGGTTTGATTTTCTGAATATAGTATTTATCCTTACTGTCGGTGTGGAACTCCGCAGGGTGTCGTTCTATTTTTTCAGAAATCTTTTTATAGTATTCCTGTAAGGTATCATCTAAATGAAGGGGAAATTTATCTATATTATGTAATACCTCGATACCATAGTAGTGCCAGATAAGATTTTTTGCTTCTAAAAGGTATTGGTAATATTTGAGCATTAATCGTTCAGATCCATCTTCATCTAGAGTATATTGTGTGGTAACAACCTCCAGGTAATTATGGAATATATATAAAGTATACAGTTCACTGTTTACCTGTGCAAACTCGGTGGCCTTTGCTATGTTTTCAGTAGTTATAGGTATTTCTCTGCCGTTGGCATAAAACTTGAGCATGATGTGATTTACGAACTTTGTCAACTGCTCTAATATGTCTTGAGAAATAGCACCACGAGAATTGTTTTCTATTTCATCTAAATGCCTGCATATTACGCTGTCTATCTTCTTAATGGATTCATCAATTGATGGCATTAACATCCGCCTTCCTGTTTGTTAATATTCTCCATCATCCCAATCATCTATAAAAGCATCATACGGAAATGAACCTGCAAATCGTTCTGGATGAAGTTTTACATATAAATTTCGTATTTTTGCTCTTGCGCTCGTAAAAAAAGGAGTACTAGAGTTACTGATTAAAATGCTGTTGCTTATATTGTTTAATTCGCCGAGTAAACCGTAAACGTAAGATTTTAAAGATGGGTCGAGGAAGAAATCTGCTTTTGAAGCCCATTTCGATTTGTATAGGTTTTTAATTTTACAAGGCAAAGTCATATCGATTAACGACATTGCGTAGTTTTCGCTAATAAGTATGCACATGATTTCATCATAGTCAGCTGTAAACTCTTGAAGTAATAAATTATCTTCCGAAGAATATGGAGATTCATCTGCTTGCTCTTCTGGAAGGTGTACACTTGTTGCCCCAGCTTCATGTTGTCCATCTAACTCAATTTGTATACTATCTTCATATGGCTTAAATTCTTTGACATAATTTGCCGTAATATGAGAAATCGTTGATTTTCCAGACTTGTTTTCAATTTCGGTCACTGTAAAGATGAAGATATCTGCAAGAAAATCCGAAAAAACAAATGATTTCTTAATTGAAAGATCATATCTCGACATTAAGCCTATCTTGGCATTATTTGATTCAACGGTTGAGAGAGCCATGCTTTTCAGTGCAAGAATTGCAATGACAGCCATATTTTCATCAATCAAAGGTATAACATATTGTTCCATACCTTTTGATATTTTCTCTACGGAAATACTTCGTGCAGGTATTATAACGTCTTTAGGGGATAAATTCGCATCACAAGATAGAAGATGGCTCACCAAACTGTCGTCCGTTTCTAATATATTCCCGTAATACTCATCAATTGTTTTAATTAGCGCCCCACAAAGAACCTTGTTATAGACCTTGGGTTTTGCACATATTTTTAGCACTTTTACGAGTGCTGCAAAGCAAAGTTTCATAACTATTTCCTCATTTTAGCTTACCTATTATTGATGTTTCAAACGTCAATGGATCATCCCATTAGTTATGAATTTTCATACTATAAACGTTTGTTTCGGATACAAATATTCTCAATTTCATTATATCACAATAATTCACATTTTTCAATAGGATTTGCTCTTTCGGTGTGCCGTTTTCTATTGATATTGCGATTCACCCATTACGATTCACTCAAAAAACAACACAAATGCAAGTCCTATGCAAGTCATTTTCATGGTTTTGTTTTCTGATTTGATTTATAATTTGATTGTGAAAAGCAGTAAATTGCAGCTTGCTGCGATTTATAATAAAACTTTTATCTGATGTAAAAATCAGGCGAATAGGCTCAATCGGAATACTCCAATGAGAGCCTACAAAATTAAATCATGCCGGAGTGCGCAATCTTGGCAGGATATCTTATAGGTTTGTTCGTTGTGATAAAGACAACGAGCGTCCTGTAACGAGATACCCTTACCTTGCTGCGCTCTTTTTGGCTTTGCGGGTCTGCGTGTATCTTAAACGCAGACCTATTTTTATATTCTGCCATGATTGCCCTCCGGCGCAGGAGGCAAATCATGAAAATCAAAATGCGTTACGACAACACCTATCAGACTCTTGAAGTCGATGTCGAGAAAATGTGGGTCAGCCTGTCACTTGAGGCTGGGGCGAATATTACGCAGGAGGAAAAGGAACAGCTTATTCAGGATAAGGTTGAGGAGATATACAACAAACCGGAATACAATAGCTGGCATAAGTTGGACAGGCATAGAGGTGAACCTAAAAGATCGTTTAGAAAAGACGATGAAGAGGCAGATAACAGCGATGGGCTTGACCTCATTCCCGATTATTCAGACGAGGAGCGGCGTGAACGTAAGGAAGATTATGATGGCTGTCGTGGAGAATGCACGGTCAAAAGCGCTGCTCTCGTCAAAAATGCAGGAACTCACCTCGCTCGAAAATCCGAACTCGGTTCAGCAGATGAAGCAGTGGCTTTCGGAGAACGGACTTGAAACAGACACTCTCGGTAAGAAAGCTGTTTCCGAATTGCTGAAAACCGCACCGCCGCAGCTTGCAGAGGTTCTGGAACTCCGCCAGCAGCTTGCAAAATCCTCGGTGAAGAAGTACCAGGCTATGAGGAACGCTGTTTGCTCCGATGGACGCGCGCACGGAATGTTTCAGTTTTACGGCGCAAACCGTTCCGGCAGATGGGCGGGTCGGCTGATACAGTTACAGAACCTCCCGCAGAACCATATCCCCGACCTTAAACAGGCTCGGGAACTTGTGAAAAGCGCCAACTACGAAGCCATGGAACTGCTGTATGATGATATTCCAGACACGCTTTCGCAGCTTATCCGCACGGCATTTGTTCCGAAATTGGGAATGAAATTCGTGGTTTCAGATTTTTCAGCAATAGAGGCAAGAGTGCTGTCCTGGTTTGCCGGAGAACAATGGCGGCTTGACGTGTTCAAGTCCGGCGGAGATATCTATTGTGCGTCCGCTTCGCAGATGTTCCGTGTCCCGGTAGAGAAGCACGGCGTCAACGGTCATCTGCGACAGAAAGGCAAAATTGCAGAACTGGCTCTCGGCTACGGTGGTTCGGTCGGCGCTCTGAAAGCTATGGGCGCATTGGAAATGGGTTTGACGGAGGACGAACTTCAGCCGCTTGTGGATATGTGGCGCAGTTCCAATCCGAATATAGTTCGGTTCTGGTGGGAAGTCGACCGCTGCGTGAAGGATACAATACGACAAAGGCTTCGCACAGACACGCATGGAATCGAATTCGAATACCAATGTGGAATGCTGTTTATCACACTGCCGAGCGGCAGGCGGCTCTCATATGTCAAACCCCGTATCGGCGAGAATAAGTTCGGTGGCGAATCCGTCACTTACGAGGGCGTTGGCGCAACGAAGAAATGGGAGCGCATTGAAAGCTACGGTCCTAAGTTCGTGGAGAACATCGTTCAGGCGGTCAGCCGGGATATTCTCTGTTATGCTATGCGGACGCTGCGGAATTATCGTATCTGCGGTCATGTTCACGATGAACTTATCATCGAATGTCCGATAGATACGAATGTATCTGAAATCTGTGAGATGATGGGTATAACTCCGCCTTGGGCAGAGGGGCTTCCGCTCCGTGCTGATGGGTATGAGTGCAGCTTTTAAAAAAAAGATTGAGGTAATATGTCCAAGAACACCTTCTGCCAAGGCTATAAGGCAGGAGGTGTTTTCATGTATAACAATTTTACGACCCGCATGAATGAGGTAGAGAAAAACGCTGAAAATCTGCCTGTCAGAACCGAACCCGATATACAAGCAATTTCAAAACAGATTACGCAGGAAGAAATCCAGCGTGATTTTGATTACTATATGGCGCAGTGCATAGCAGAAAAGCTGAAATCCATGGGTCTTATCACAGTTGACGAATTCGACAAACTGACCGCTCTTAACCGCCGTACTTTTTTACCTATGAATGTCGAGATATTACCGAAAATACGTTGATAATATCTCGGTTTAGAGTTAATATGTCAACACCGAAGAGAGGTGAAAAAAGTGAAAACCGTAACAAAAATTGAAGCCAACCAACGTACTACGGGTTCTGAGAAAAAGCTCCGTGTTGTGGCATACTGCCGTGTGTCGACAGGTTCTGACGATCAGCTTGAAAGCCTTGCTGAACAGAAAAAGCACTATGAAACCTACGTTCAGGTGCATGAAAACTGGTATTTTGCGGGACTATACTATGACGAGGGAATAAGCGGTACTAAAAAGGAAAAGCGCTCTGAACTTATGCGGCTGCTTTCCGATTGCGAAGCGGGTCAAATCGACTTTATCATCACAAAGTCTATCAGCCGATTTGCGAGAAATACCACTGACTGCCTTGAAATGGTACGAAGGCTGCTCGCAATAAATGTAGCAATATATTTTGAAAAGGAAAATATCAACACTACTTCAATGGAAAGCGAGTTGGTACTTGCGGTTCTCAGCAGCCTTGCAGAGAACGAATCCGTGTCAATATCCGGTAACGAAAAGTGGTCTATAAGACAGCGGTTTCAGAGCGGTACATACAAAATGAATCCGCCGCCGTATGGTTACAGGTGGAACGGCGAACAGCTTGAAGTAAATAATGAACAAGCGGAAATTGTTAAGCGCATTTTTGCTGAATTTCTCTCGGGAAAAGGAGTAATGCACATTGCAAGAAACCTTGATTCGGATAATATTGCTCCTGCCCGTGGAAAGCAATGGTGTCAATCGAGTATTCTCAGAATTCTGAAAAATGAGAATTACACAGGCAATGCAGTATTTCAGAAAACCTTTACAGATGAGTCTTTTCGCCGCTGCGTGAATTACGGACAGTTGGATAAGTATCTTGTTGCTGATCATCACGAGGGAATAATAAGCAAGGAAGATTTCGATGTGGTTGCCACCTTGATAGAAAGACACGCTGTGGAAAAGAATGTCACTAAAGGCAGCCACAAGTATCAGCTACGGTATTGCTTTTCGGGAAAGATAGTTTGCGGTGAGTGCGGCGCTACGCTAAAGCACAGAACTCACAGGATTGGCGGTGAAACGTACGAAGCGTGGTGCTGCAGCACTCACATATATAATAAGGGAAGCTGCTCGATGAAGTTCATCAGGGACGATGACATCAAACTTGCTTTTGTTACAATGATGAACAAACTGGTTTTCGGTCACAAGCTGATTTTGAAGCCGTATTTGCTGACATTACGCAGTTCGTCAACGGACAGCAGCATTCAGCGAATACAGCAGCTTCGGCTGTTGATCGAACAGAACACGGGTCAGCAGGAAACTCTCACACGTCTTATGGCGAATGGTTTTATTGACAGAGCGCTTTTCGGTCGGGAGCTGAACGCAATAATGGCTCAGACCGATGAATACCGTGCTGAAATTGATACGCTCAGCAGTTCAGTCACAGGAGATGGCGCAAAGCTGAAAGAAACCGAGCGGCTGATAAAACTGGTCGAGCGTGGGAGAATGTTCACGGAATTTGACGCAGACTTGTTTTCAAAGCTAGTCGACCGCATTTGCGCATTTTCTCGCAATGAGATCGGCTTTGTGCTGAAATGTGGATTGACGCTTAGAGAAAGGATCGGTGAGTAGGGTGGAGCATATTCCTTACGGCTATCGCATTGAAAACGGAAAAGCGGCGGTTGATGAAACTGCGGCAGGGCAGGTGCGGCAATTATTTGAAAACTACCTCAGCGGCGATTCGCTGAAAAAAGCGGCCGAAAACGCAGGTATCGCAGGAAATCACGGTACTATCAAACTGATGTTGCAAAACCGCCGCTACTTTGGGGATGATTTTTATCCTCCGATAATCAGCGAGGAGATGTTCAATGCCGTAGCGGAGGAGCTCCAAAGCCGTGCCGAGCGGCTCGGCAGAAACGGTCATGTAAGAAAAGAACGGTCGGTGAATGTCCCTGTGCGGTTCACTTTTATAAGCGCAGAGGATTATTTCGAGGACCCTGTTCAGCAGGCAGAATATATGTATGGATTGATAAAGACAGAGGTGACGAACATTGAGTAACATAACGATAATCCCGGCAAGACCCCAGCTGGCTAACTCACAGCAGAATGAAACGGAAAAACCAAAGCTGCGTGTGGCTGCGTACTGCCGTGTCAGCACGGACAGCGATGAGCAAGCGACCAGCTACGAAACGCAGGTGTCGCATTATACAGAGCAGATCACCCGAAACCCCGAATGGGCATTTGCGGGTATTTACGCCGATGACGGTATCTCCGGCACGAATACCAAAAAGCGTGAGGAATTCAACCGTATGATAGCAGACTGCATGGACGGCAAAATCGACATGATTATCACAAAGTCCATCAGCCGATTTGCCAGAAATACGCTTGACTGCCTTAAATACATACGTCAGCTTAAGGAGCGTAATATTCCCGTATTCTTCGAGAAAGAGAACATCAACACCCTGGACGCAAAAGGCGAGGTTCTGCTTACGATAATGGCTTCGCTTGCACAGCAGGAATCGCAGTCGCTTAGTCAGAACGTGAAGCTTGGCTTGCAGTTCCGCTATCAGCGTGGGGAAGTGCAGGTAAACCACAGCCGTTTCCTCGGCTACACCAAGGACGAGAACGGCAGACTTGTGATCGACCCGGAGCAGGCAGAGGTGGTGCGGAGAATCTACCGTGAATACCTTGACGGTTACAGCACCGATAAAATCGCCGCCGGTCTGGAGCGTGACGGCATACTAACCGGCGCAGGAAATCCACGTTGGCATACAAGCACGGTTGCAAAGATACTGCGCAACGAAAAGTATATGGGCGATGCACTTCTGCAAAAGACATACACGGTGGATTATCTTTCCAAAAAGCGCATAAAGAACAACGGAATATTGCCGCAGTACTATGTCGAGAACGACCACGAAGCTATTATTCCAAAAGAGATTTTTATGCGGGTGCAGGACGAACTTGTGCGTCGCAGGCTTGTAAAGGTCAGTCCGAACGGGAGAAAGCACGGTTTCAGCAGTAACCATGTTTTTTCGCAGATGATAGTCTGCGGAGAGTGCGGCGAACTGTTTCGCCGTGTTCACTGGAACAATCATGGCTGCCGCTCAATTGTCTGGCGGTGCGTTAGCAGATTGCAGCCGGCTGGTGTGATTTGCCACGCCCGTACGGTAAACGAAGAAGTGCTGAAAAATGTGGTCGTGCAGGCATTCAATGAGCTCCTCGGCAGCAGAAGCACCTATCAGAAGCGACTTCGGGACAACCTTGCAACAGTGCTTCGTGGGTATGAAGATGAGCAGGCTCTGGAGATAGACAAGCGGCTGGCTGAACTTCAGCAGGATCTTATCAACCACGCTTCCCGCAAGGAGGACTACAACGACATTGCCGATGAGATATTCCGACTTCGTGAGATGAAACAGAAGAACTTCACCGACACCGCCGTCCGTGACGAACAGGTCAAGCGTATCAATGAGTTAAACGAGTTCATAGAGCAGCAGGATTCCGAGCTTACCGAGTTTGACGAGAGCCTTGCGCGGCGGTGGCTTAAGGAGATTGTAGTCTGGGACGATAGATTTTCTGTGGAGTTGAAGTCGGGAATTAAGGTCGATGTTGAAAGATAATCATAAACACACAAACCCTCCAAGCTATGATGGTCCAGAGGGTTATTTTGCTTCCTATGAACTGGAATTTCTCAATTTTACACTTGGATTATGTAAGAATGTTCCCATGCGCACAGGAATATCATCTACAACAAAAAATAAGCGAGCTGAATTTGTCAACTCGCGTATTTTTGATAAAGAGTTTTATTTCTTTTGTCGTTTTGTAAGATGTGTGAACGGATTTTTAATACAGAGGCACAATGATAACGATGACAATAAAAACAGAAATAATGAAATCCAATAGTACATGGTGTTGCTCTTAGCCACTTCTCCAGTTAATGGATTATATATTATGTCAATTTTCTTTCCGACTAGTCTATCAACGTTAGCATTGTCACCTTTATAAAAAGGTTCAATATATAAAGTTACATCGGAGTGGGTGTGATTATTTATATCTGTATATGTTCCAAACACGACACCACCCGGTAATCCAACAAATGTTATTGTAGCTGTCGTAGTAATCCAATTTCGTTGATGAATATAGGTGCTAATATTAAAAGTACACCATATAATAGATAAGATAAAGACTACAAATATTAAAATCTTATACCTTCTTTTCATACAACCTCCTGAAATCAATGTAATGCATATCCAACCATAAATCGAGAATCATTTGCGTTTTCAAGGAATTTTGATATCACATTATATATTGCACAACAGAAAACAACTTTTCTGCTCACCAACACAGCACTTCCGTACACCCGACCCCACCGCCGTGTATCGCTACGGAACTGCTGCCGCCGTGGACATATTACCACAAACGAAAATCACCTATAAAACGGAAAATCAGCACATTTGCCCCTGCACGCCTAAGCCGCACCGTTAAGCCAACAATCCCAATTTACTCCTCTTTCCGTGACATCGAAACCACGCACTCAACGTGCCGCGTAAACGGGAACATATCGAACGGCTGAATGCACTCGACATTGTAGTTTTTCGTCAGCGTGCGGAGGTCTCGCGCGAGTGTGACCGGGCTGCAGGAGATATACACGATACGTTCCGGTCTGATGACGGACAGCGCGCGCAGAAACTGCTTGTCAGCGCCGGCGCGGGCGGGATCCATTATCACTGCGTCGAAGCGGACTCCCTTTTTTGCACGTTCTCGGAGGTACTCTCCGGCGTCGCCGCGGTTGAACGCCGCGTTCCTGGTTATCCCGTTCAGCTTGCAGTTCTGCACTGCGTCCCTGACCGCCGCGGAGTTATACTCGATACCCTGAACCGCCTTAACACGGTCGGAAGCGATGATTCCGATGGTGCCGGTACCGCTGTATGCGTCGAGGAGCGTGTCGTTTTTCGTCAGCTTTGCCGCGTTTATCGCGAAGTTGTACAGTTTCTCCGCCTGCACCGGATTTACCTGGTAGAACGACTGCGGCGATATACGGAATTTCTTCCCGCATATCTCGTCGATGATGTAGCCTTCGCCGAAAAGTACCTCCGCGTGGTCGCCAAGGGTCAGAAAATCGGGGCTGCGGTTTACCGAGAAGGTCACGGTCTTTATCGCAGGGAATCTCTTGACCAGCGCGGTAACGAAGTCGCGCTTCTTCGGGAACATCGACGTCCCCCCGACGATCGTCACCAGGATCTCCCCGGTGTTCCTGCCAATGCGCACAAGCACGTGCTTTATGAATCCGCGGTCGGTGCCGGGATCCCATGGGCGTATTTTAAAGGAGCGCATAAGCTCCCGGATACCGACGATGATCTCATCGGCGCGCGGGTCGTTAACCATGCATCGGTCAATACCGACGATACCGTTTCTGGACGACTGATACACGCCGGAAATTATCCTGCCGCTGCGGTCGCTGCGGAATACCGCCTGCACCTTGCAGCGGTATCCGCAGGGCGGCTCCATCGGAATTATCGGGGAAACCTCGCCGTAGCTTCCGAGCAGCCCGGCGACGTCCTTCTGCTTCCATGCGAGCTGCTGCTCGTAGGACAGGTTTGATAACTGGCAGCCGCTGCACTTCTTGGCAACGGGACATTTTGTGTTTTCCATTATACTTTGAATCCCTCTGTCATTTTCTTCAGCTTTGAGGACTGTTTGTCAAGCTCCACAGCCGCAGCGGCGCTTTGCTGTGCGTTTGCCGCCGAGGTGGTGACATATTTTGAAATCAGACCGGTCTTTTCGGATATAAAGGGAAGGTTCATTTTCAGACGGCTCCCTGTATCAATGACAGGTTGGCGCAGCTGGACCGTTCATTGCCGAAGCAGGAACTGTTCTCCAGCATATCTGCCTGCATCGACCAGAGGATTCATAGTAACTACCGGATCTATTCGGGTAATTACGTTGCCTATGACTTGCTGAAGGGTACATCCGAGTTTGCCGGTCATTACACCCCCGAAGAGAAACTGCGATTTGTTACCTATATCGAGCAACAACTGGGCAAAATAAAGATTCCGAATAAAGACGAAGACTTTTTGCGTGGAAAATTGTTATTAATGTATGCCAATCCGTTGGTGAACTATTTAGCTGCTTGCCAATGAATAAAGTAAAGTTACATACACTCTGGCTTTTGGGTATGCTTTTCCTGATGACTGCCT
>ENA-OPSJ01001183-OPSJ01001183.1-human-gut-metagenome-genome-assembly--contig:-NODE-1183-length-20586-cov-2.334665_pt1 | contig 20586 bp, 17 predicted proteins | sample MGYA00241801_ERZ501893 | MGnify/ENA primary metagenome ERZ501893 (study PRJEB25962, sample SAMEA2042219) | human gut metagenome | biome: human gut; feature: human-associated habitat; material: faeces...
GAAATATTAAAAAGAAAAATGAAGGATAAAAAGTTACTATGGTTAACTAGAAAAATTTTATTATCTACAGAAGGCATGGTAGGACTTCCTTTAGGTAATTATACATCTCAAATGTTTGCTAATATATATTTAAATGAATTAGATCAATATATAAAACGAGTCTTAAAAATAAAAAATTATACTCGCTATATGGATGATTTTATTCTAATTTTAAAAACTAAAAAAGAATGTATTCATGTTAAAAAACAAATAGAAGATTTTTTACATTCTAATTTACGTCTTGAGTTAAATGCTAAATCTCGATATTATCCATATAAAATGGGTGTAAATTTTTGTGGATATAGAATATTTCTTACTCATAGATTATTACGATTATCTAGTAAGAAAAAAATTAAGAAAAACGTTAAAAAATGGAATCAAAAGTTTGAAACTAACTCACTAGACTTAGAGCATACTATGCAACAATTAAATTCTTGGTTAGGACATGTAGAACATTGTAATGCTTACAATTTGAAGCAAAAAGTTCTTAATAATTGTAATTTTTTATATGGTAGCTCTGCTGTTGCTGATATCGAAAAAAAATTGATTTTAGATATTGAACAAGATATTAAGAACAATAACTAAATTTTATAATTATAATATTTAAACAACACTATTCTATTAGTAAATTTCAAAATAACTTATTTTGTTTTATTTATTAATAGAATTTGTGTTGTTTTTTTCATACACTTGGATTTTCGTTTTATAACTACTAAAACAATCGTGTACTATTTATGTGTTTATGATATAAAATCTGATGTTTATATCACTGGAATTAAACTTCTTTGATACAAATCTTGCTGTAAATTTCATTTTCTTTTTTACAACTTTTTTCATTCTACAGTTATAAAATAAGCATTTAGTCTTTCCTTTCGGAAATATCCTTAAACATTTCCCCTCTAAGATAGATTCCTTTATGAACCTTTGTGTATCGAAGTGCTACGAGCACCGGACGGAAGCCATTGTTGTAATTGCTATTACCATTTGTACGATTGAAATAGAACAACCCGGCATTGGAACCATTCCATAAATTGCCCCCACGTTTAGAAAACGGATTGTTCAGCGCTGGAAAGTAAGAGTAGTCTCCCTTCCATGATGTTGCACCGGTTCCGCTAGTAGATGTTTCTCTAATAGCATCGCCAAATATATATTTATTAACATTATAATTTGCTCTACTTTTTGTATCTATATCTGTACTTGTTTCAGCTGTATCATGAGGATATACTGTTACATATTTTGTACTTGTTATTCTTGTCCCTGAATCTGTTAAACTTGAACCATAGTCTTTTAATTGGTTATATCCATTTGCTACATATCCTGCTGTTCTTTCCCAAACTCCACCACTTAGGTCAAATACTCCATACATATTTAATGTTGAACTTGATTTTTGTCCTTCTATTTGGTCCCATGTATAGACTCCATTATTGGCTGTATTTCCTGTTGTTGTTAAATTTCCTAATGTTTGTACACTTGGTTCTGTATTTGTTGTTCCTGTTGTTACTCCTGTTACCGCATATACACTATTTACTCCTGTTTTTCCTGCTGTTTCTGTTCTTTTTGTACTTCTGCTATTTAAAGTGACATTGTTTATATAGGGTTCATTATTATTATTTCCATATTTACTTTGTGCTAAATATGCTACTGCTCCCCATTCGCTATTTTTCATTAAATGGCTATCTGTTGTTGAATTACTTAATCCATATATATTTCCACTTTCTGTTAATGTTCTTGAAACATTATATGCATCATTTACATTTATATAATTCATCGAATATGTTATTGGTTGGAATGTTGGATATTTTATTGATGTTGCTGTTGATCCATATATTCCGTCTAACCAGTTTCTTGCTGTTTGTGAACTATCATCTTTTGTTCCAGCTTCAATTGCTGCTGTCCATGAAGATGTTTGACTATAATTTGCACTACTTGCTTTTACTGGTGCTGAATTATTTCCACTTGCATATCCTGCTTCAAATTTTGCTACCCATATTCCTGTTAATTCTTTGTCCCATCCTCCATTTGCATATCCTATGCTACTTTCATTTGTAAATGCTGGATGTACATAATAATCTGTTGTTGTATCTACTTCTTCTGTTGCTGATTTTGCTCTCTTTGCTGTTGCTTTTGTTGTTTTTGTATCATCTGTATAGTATTCATCTGTTGTTCCCAATAAGAATTTTATATCTATTGTTCCTCCTGATGATTTATTTGATGAATCTGCATATGTTATTTTATATGCGAATCTTGGTATCCATACCCAATAACTTCCATCTTCTGTTACAGTATTTGCCCATTTACTGTTTGTGTAATCATACCAATTACTCTCATCAAATCCTGTTTCACCAGATTTTATTACTGTTCCTTTATTACTTCCTTCTGGTAAATTAAACATTACTTCTGTCATTCCACTTAATATTCGTGGTTCATTTACACCTTTTTCTTTATTGTAGCTTCCATCTGTTATCATATAATCTTCTAAGCTACTTAATGCTGAATTTTCAACTTTAGCTGCTGCCTCTGTTGCTTCTTTTGCTCTTTGTGCTTGAGTTAGTATTCCATTATTTCCTGTTAACATTGCAATACTTACTCCTGATAGTATTAATAATACTATTAGTATTTATAAAGAATGCGATCGTGTATTAAATAATGACAAGAAATTAGCAAAGAGATTTAATTTTGATAAATTTATTCAGGAGAATTATAATAAGAAAACTCCTAAAGAATTGGTTTTCTCTTTATGCGAAATGATAGATACATATAATATCAGCCCAAAGCAAAAATATTATATAGCTTTAGAGTCTGTACAATACGCTTTATATAATTCTCCAGTAAAAATGGATAATGTGGCTAAAGATATAACTGATTATTTTTTATTGAGAGAGTCAATTATACCGGATAGTATAATGTCTGGCTATATATCTTGTGTTAAAGATAATCAATTTTTAAGCCCAGAAGAATTATCTAAATTAAAAATAATCAAAAATGATTATAGGGATTCGTATTTAACAAAGATAAATTATATTTCATCTACATTAGATAACGAAAGAGCAAGGAATATGCTCAATAGAATTCAAAATATTAGTACGGAAGAAGATGCTTCCCAGTATATAAAAGATGTATATAATTCTATTATGAATGACGTTACATTATCAGATTCGGATAAAACAGAATTGGAGAATTCTATATATATGATACCATTAGTATCTGGTATAGATCAATTATTTATTGACTACGAGATTAAGAAAATAGATGGAGCACTACTGACAACAAGAGATTTGACTGAAACTGTAAACTATATAAACGAATATTTTGAAGATACTGAAATGGTAAGTGCTCCTAATATTCGTGATACTATAGAAAGTTTCAAATGCTCGCAAGATAAGACACCGAAAAGATTCGCAAGATTAATCGGTAAGTTTAATATAAATAGCGAATATGCTGTTGATGTACTTATAGAATCTTTGCCTGAATTATATCTTATAATGAGATCTATATATGTAGCGGTATATTCTAATTCTGATTTAGAATATGTAATGCAAGAATATTTGTATTTATTCGATAGAATTGACGAATATGCTGATCAGAAGCAATATGCCGATATATATAAAGCAATATATAAAGAGATATCATGTGTTGATAAGATATTAAACGATGGAATACCTGATCAAGAGATATCTGAAAGATATGTAGAATATAAATCTACTCTCGATAAATCTTTACAAAAAATAGATAAATTAATGAGTACCAACCATGATATTTTATCAGAAAATACAGATTTATTTAATGATATGAGTATAGAAGAATGTGAAAGTCTAATTACTACTTTAGCTAATGGAATGGATTCGGTAAATAGATTAAACAAAGAAGAATTGCTATCATCTATATCCGATAATATAAGATTATTTACTATAAATTCTGATAATCTTAGAAATCTTTCTAATATATTGATGATAAGCAAATGCGTAGATAAATCTGCCTATCAAAGTTGTTTGATTCAAAGAGCTTCTAATGATGATTGTACCAAAGCGGAAAATCTTATTATTGCAAATGAATTATCTTACCTTAAAGATTATCGTTATCCAAAAGTAGACGAGATAACCGAATGCGTAATGATAATAGAATCAGTAAAATTATTAGAAGAATGCTTTTTTGAAGATATAGTAAATGAAGCCACTGGAAAACCGATCGGTAAAAAGAAAAAGAAAAAACTGACATTTAATGACCTTCAGATAGCCATGAAAGCATTTGGAGCTAAATTAAGACAAATAAATACCAAGGCAGCGTCTATGTGGCAAACTATAGATGCTAAAGCAGCTAATATAACAAAAGGAATGCAGAGAGCGTTGACATCGGATAGAAGAGAAGCCATTATAAAAGGATCTATTATACCATCAATGTCTTCTTGCATTAAATCTATTATAGCTATATCTGGTACAACATTAGTCGGATCATTCTTTGGTGCACCATATGTAGGAATATTAACAGCTGTAGGTATATTTGCAGTTAATAAAAAATTAAACGATAGGGAGAGACTTTTAATTTATGATGAAATAGATACAGAGTTAAAAGTTGTAGATAAAGAAATAGAGATGGCGCTTCAAGATGGGGATACTAAGAAGTATAGATTTCTATTAAATTATCAGAAAAAATTAAATAGGGAGAAAACTAGAATAAAATATCACACTACACCAATAGCCAGAAAGATTCCAGTATAAGGAGGTGTATATAAACATGGGACTTATTAGCAACTTATTTACAGAATCTGAATTTGACGATTATAGATTTATTGAAAAAGTATTAAGAGAAGCAGATAATGATGATGAAAATAATTTCGATATGCCTGATGATAATACTGACGATAACGAAAACCAACCTGATAATACTCCAGAACCTGAAGATAGTAATGCATCAAACGATGATAATGCTGGGAATGAATCTAGTGATGAAGATAACTTCGATATGCCTGACGATACAACGGATCCTCAAAGTGACGAAGGTGTAGATACACGGTCTATGAATCCTGAACCACAATTTACCGATGCACCAGACATACAATCGAATGATACATCGGGTGAGAGCGGAGATGAAGATAACTTTGACTTACCAGACGATAACGCCGGTGGGCAAGCTCAAGACGCTAATGGTGTGGATGCAACAGGAGATCAATCTACCGATGACGATATGCCTGGTGGAGACGATGATAACTTTGATATGGATGATAGCACTGCTGATAGCGGAGATGGATCTACCGATGATATGTCTGGAGATAATGCAGGAGATATGTCAGGTGGAGAAGATCCAGATCAAGATTTAAAAGATGTAGAGAATGATATATTTAATGGATTATCTGATCAAGATAAAGTTATCAAGATTAATGAATTAAAAGATCTATATCAAGATTTATATAATCGTATAATAACCTTATATGATAAAGTAAATGATATACCTAAAGATGATGAATTGATTAAAGTATATAATTTTATCATAGATAATCTTAGTGATCTTAAACAATTTGTTTATGATTACCTTACAAATACATTTGATAATAAAACTTATCTTGAGAATATGGTTAACTATAAAAAGTATATTAGTACTTTAAACGTTATAAATGGTATTCTTGAAGAGATAAGAAAAGGGTTATATAAAGAGTCAGGTAATTAGGTCTTTATATAACAATTTAGTAAATATTTAAGTAAAATATTATGTTATATTTGATATAAATTTGAAAGGAGATTCCCGAAATGATCGCAGGAAATACTACTAATACAGTCATGGGTGGTTCTTATAGTGCTGATCACGCACTTTATAACTTCTCAGAACAAGTTAAAAACTTATTTGAAGATATGGAGCAGACAACTCAGCACAACATTCTCAGTGAGACATGTAAAGTGCTTAAAGATGAGGTTGCTTCCGATCAGCTCAAGAAATTCTTTGTTGAAAATTCTTGTGATGTAAATGAATACGTTGGAAGACCTCAGGCTCTTGAGGAACACTACAACGATATGGAACAGCTGTATGAAAACGATAAGAAAGCACTTATGGAGAATACAGCTATGGGAACAATCAACCCTATCGTTGGTCTTACATTCCCAATGCATAAACTTATTCTTATGAATATGGTTTTTGATAAAGGTGCTATTCAGAAAATGATCGCTCCACAGCCAGCATTCACTGTTGCTATGGAAAGACGTATCATGATTGATACTGAAGGAAACGAGCTTGACCTTTACAAAGATCAGAACAAACTTACTGCAGCTATTAAGAAAACTGCAGCTGTTAAAGAGATCGAACTTCAGCTTCCTGTAACTGATGATACAGAAATTGTAAATCAGTATCTTGATGGTATGGCTGGTGTTGATCATCTTAACGTTGAAACATACGTATGTGCTGTTAAAGTACCTAACGTATATTTCGAAAAAGGTGATATTCTTCCGGATGAAAATGGATATCTTGGAGAGGGAGAAGAAGCTACAGAAGCTACAACAAAAGATGTTTGGGTTCGTACAAAAGCTAACTTCGTTCCGATCTATGATGATGACGGAAGAGGACTTACACATAAATTCAAATTCACCCACAAAGTACTTGAGGGTTCAGAAGTAAAAATTAAAGATGACTGCGATGTACTGACAGGTTATATAAAGAAAGACCGTCTGATGATCCAGTCTAACAAGGGTGTTGTTACAGCTGTTAAGGTATATGCAAGACTTGATACATCTTCTGCAAACCTTACTACATGCTCTGCATCCTGGAAACAGATCACAAGCTTCGTAGAGATTCCTGAAGGTATGCCAATCAATACCACAATCTCTCCACAGGAAGTTAAAGATATTGCAGCAATGTATAATATCAACCAGATTACAAAAGTTCTGGATGTTACAAAAACATTACTTGCAAACTACAAAGATGATGATATTAAAGAATCCCTTGATAAGTCTTATCTTGGATTATCTGAGGATGAGAAATTCTTTAATACATATGATTTTGCTCCAAGAGCATCTTACTACAGTGACCATGTAAATTGGAGACGTGATACATTCTTCGATTTCTTCGATGAATTCGTTGAAAGAATGCTTCGTGTACTCAATGATCCGAACGTTACTGTTACTATCTTCGGTGATGCTTCCATCATCAGAAAGATTGCTCCGGTAGAATATAGCTATCAGTCTCCATCCAACATTGGACCAGTAGAACTGGATTATGTTAAGACTGTAACTACATCTCACCATAGAGTATATCAGTTCATCGCATCTGATAAGATGAGATTCTCTAATGATCTTATTGTAATTCTCTGCCCAAGAGGAACAGATAGAATCATCTACAGAATCTATGATTATCAGACATATGTATCCAATGAGATCCGTAATGCAAATAATCCATCCCTGCCAGCTATTCATGCATTTGAAAGATACAAATTCTATGAATATCAGCCAGTTCAGGGACGTATTAAGATTAAGAATCCTACAGGTCTTATTCCAGAAACATATGATGTTGTTCCAGTTAAACATATGGACTAATCAAACAAAAAATAAACCACATACGGGAAATCCCGTATGTGGTTTTTCTTTCTACTTAACGTCAGGATATAATACATATTTAAATATATCTTGAATAGAATCTTTTATAATATTCGATACAGTATAATTCAAATATTCTTTTACCTCCTCTGGAATGTTAGATACACTGTTTAATCTGTTTGTAGCATCGCATTCCAGTTTATTTATCAAGAATTCTTTTTCAAACTGTATTGTATCTGTTTTTTGTGCATCTCCATCTTTCTTATTTATTACATGTAATAAATAAGATGAGCACGCTCCTATGAATTCTAAATTCGTAGGTTTACTCTTCTTTTTGTAGTATTTGAAAACCTCATCAAAAGTTTCCGTATGCGGTTCTTTCCACAATTTTTCCACTACAAACCTCAAATTTCGTTCAGACCTATTCATGGTCCTAATTTCTGATTCATTATACCTAGAAACGTATTTTGTTGTTTCTATGTATAACGCAGTCATCTTTGGCCTTTCTTTATTATTTACCAAACTCTCACAGTATCTTTTAAGCATATACTTAAAAGATACTTCACCTTTGTAGGCATTAGGTATAATACCTAATTTTTCCGTAAATTCATTAATTTCATTTTCGTTCGGTGCTCTCATTTTGTTTTCCTCCATTCTTTTTATCCAAGCAAAATAGAATAACGTGTAGATATATTATATATCTACACGTACTCATTATAATAATATACAATTCAATGCTTTGAATTATTCAGAATGGTTCTGAATGTCTACTTTTGTGTATCTCTACAATGCATAGAAGTCCTGTGAAGGTACTTATTAAAGGTTACCAATGGAGACGTAGTGCTACCACATTTAGGACACGCCATATTGTTTATATGTGTTTTTAAATCTGGCACATCAGATAGTCTTTGATCAGAAATACATCCGCAATTAAGACAAAGTACATCATCTTCTGTCATTATAGCTATAATATTTTCTTTATCTGAAATACTATACTTTTTACTATAATAGCTAGCAATCATTTCTGGATCTTTTTCTATAGTATCATATGTAGCTTTATATGGTTTAGCTACTATTTTTTGTTTAAATTCTTTCCTTGGAGATTTATCTAAATCTCTTTGTAAAGTTAAGAACTCGTAATTATTTCTTTTAGCATTAATAAAATAATATATATCATCTTTGATAGCTTTTGGACCGGTGCAGTACTTATTGACAAATTCTTCTACATTTTCTCTAGTTATTATTTTAGCCATAGGATAATTTAGATTTATTGCTGAAACATTTTTTCTGGTAACAAGTGAGTATTTTGAAGGAAAAGTTTTCAATTCAGTCATATATTCTTTAATGTATTTTCCCTCCACACTAAATGTATCTATAGATTGCTGCACTTTTGTCATATTATTTATTATATTATTTTCTTCCATCTTTATAACTCCTTTTCTTTATCCTTAGGTGTGAAAACCTATTATTTTATATAAGAGTTACGGATAGAGTAATAGTTAAAACTTAGGATCTGTAAGTTTTACTTTATCCTCATTCAATACTTTAGTTAGATTATATATAGATTGTACTGCTTCGTTTGTAGAAACTTTAATATTATTTCCACCAAGATCTATATATACTGCTTTAGAATTAATCTGTTCCCTTAACTCTCTATTGGCTTCTTCTGACCAAACAGCTTTTACAGAACATTGGTCACCATCATAGTCACCACCAATTGATTTAAGATAAATATTACTGAATACTAATGTATCAATGAACTTATTGGAAGTATCACTTCCGATATCAGACTCTCTAATCTTTGGATAGAATGGATAATATGTATTATTTACATATATCTTTTCAGTTTCTTTTGTTGTACTTACTCTTACTAGTATCGGAAACTCGTTGAAGTAAGAATCCATAGGGAATCGAGTAATAAGAATAGTTTTATCCTTACATGCTTCACATGCTGCCATATATAATACATCACACCATGTAAGTGGTCTATTAATAAGAGAAGATTCTCCCATTATATCACCGCCAGTTTTAGCATACCTAGCTTTAGATACTCTCTTTCCTTTAAACACTAACCCCAAAGTTCTTCCTGTCTTTTGATCAGTTAATGTAACTGGTTCTAATCTCTTAGAGAAAGAGAAGATAAATTTATCTATCTGAGAATCTATTTCTTCATCAGAAAAAGTTATAAGTGGATCTTTAGGTTCAAATGGTACTAATTTTTTAGCTTTCGGATCGTAGACTTGCATCAATTCTACATTTTGAAATAGATTTTCAAATAATCTTTTAGCCTGGAATATAATAAATGGTTTAAAGTTTACCAATGCAGATGCTAATGGTAATGCCGCATGGTCTGTATCTACCATTAAATCTTCCATAGCTTCTACTTTTAAATCTGGAGCTGATAATACCAAACGTGTACCCATATCGGTAGATTTACTCAATACGGCTTCACGTATAATACCTGTCTTACCAGCTAATCCAATGCCATCATCTTTATTTTTAGAAGTACCAAATAAAGCATTAGATATATTTAATAAAGTTTCTTGTATTCTAGCATTAGTAGTATTTTCTATAGATAACCCATAATCCTGTGTTTCTTGTATAGCTTTAGATGATATTATTAATGATTGATAATACTTATTAATACCACCAGCTCCAACAGCACCTTTAACCTTAGTATCCATATCTCTATAGAACGGAGGTATTACAAGAAATTTATCAAGAAACATCATTTTCTTGCATTTATATAAGAATTGTATCTTTGTTGATCTAGTTCTTGTACCAGTTTCTTTTATTTTTATTTTATTTATATTTTTTCTAAGGAATTCTATACCAGTATCACCACCAGACTGTACTTCTTGAATTAAACCATCCTGATCTACTTTATAGAATCCTATACCTGCTACTATATTTCTAATTCTTTTATCTATACTACACCATACTTTGTAGCAAAATGGATGCATGAACCACCCATGTAAATCAATATAACCAAATATATTAGCTCTATCATCTTTAGTTATACCGAATATTTCTTGAGATAATAATCCTTTTGGAGCAGGATAACCATCTCTAATAAATAATAAAGTATCTGTAATCTCTTCTACATTATTTTTCTTTATAAAATCTTGATAATCTAATAAGTCTACCTTAAGGTGATTCATTTCTGCTTCATTCAGAACTCTACGACCATTGGTAGACACTCCATGAACTACAAGATTTACTATATTAAACTCTTCTTTAGTTAAAGTGAATTGTCCAGATTTACGCTGATAGTTTAGTGCGCCTAAAATACCTGTCATTATATTAGACCTCCTAATATTAATATTATAATAAAGTTACAGATAGCTGAAAATAAGCTAGTATGGGTTAACCCATACTAGCTGTATTTAAAATATTTATTCGTATTGATTTATCATCAACTACACTGTTTATGAAATACTTATCTCCATAAATATGTAGAAAGGTTCCATTAATTAATCCTTGCATTTCATTAGCATCTTTTTTGTTCTTAAATACTATTACGAAAGGATTAATTATTTTATTATCAACAGATATATTCACAGTATCACAGTTACCAAATAGATTATATAGAAGCATAACCTCTTCAAAATGATTAAGTATATATTCTTCTATACTTATATCAGAGGAACTGGATAACGAGTTTATGAATCTACATCTATCCAAAATCTTAATCCTCCTCTTTTACATGTCTCCATTGACAGCATCTTCTAATACCTCAGCTTGTTTAGCTTGCTGTGCTCTCTTACTTCTAGATTCACGATCTATTATATATTTCAATGTATTGACATGCCCAAAAGGTATATTAGTCAATTCAAATATAGTAGTTCTTCCTCTAAAATAAGTAGCTATACCGACGCACTCTCCTATAAAGCCGCCAGTGCTGCCAATCTGTGACGCGTAAAAACCAATTCATCTGCAGAGATAGCTGTAGCTGGAATAACTGCATTACATTCAATACATGTTGTTTCAGGAATCTGATAAGAGATAGATTCGTCACGTTTACTGATCTCCTGAATATACATAAGAATTGCATGATACTGGTCAGAAGACAGTTTACGAATAGTCTTACCAAACTGAATGATTTTAGATTTAGCTGTTTTAGCTGTATTATTTGTATAATGACGATACTCGATAGGATCAAGAGTCATTGTATTCTTATTAATATAATAAATAGAATCAATATAAGATACAAGTGCAATAATATCTCTATATTTCTCTACGAATGCTGTATCAAGCATAGCAATTTCAAATACCATATTGAAGATAGATGGTTCTCTAAATCCAATAGCAAAATCTTCAGATACCGGTACAATATCAGATTTATATAATCCTTTAGGTTTAGCGATATTTCCATTATAAATATCATAGAATTTTGCTTTAGCTTCATCATTCTCAAACTTAACGAAATCCATAATATCAAGATTATCAGTTAAGAATACGTGCTTATTATCCGTAGGACAGTTTGTAATCGGCATATATGCTTCTCCTTCAAATGTAGCACGAAAAGCACCAAACCAATAATGCTCGATATCGAAGAAACTTGTACACTTAGCCCACTCTTCCATTGAAGCAGGTTTATCTCTATCAATAATATGATCATAAAGCATTTTATATCTTACAGATTCAGAATTCATTCTACTTCCACCAGGATTATTGAGCTTATCAATTTCTGCACCTGTGAAACCAAGCATTCTAAATCTATTACCTGTATTATATGCTACCCAATCTGCAGCTTTTCTATTAGGATTTTCTACTGTATCAAGTACAGCATTTAATGCTACTGGCTTCTTAGATACTGTAAATGCAGAAAGGTCATATTTTTTAGCTACAACCTTAATTTTGGATTTTACTGAGGCTTTTAATTTCTCATTGATAATTTCATCATCTCTTGTTTCCTTAGTAGGAGTTTCAGTATTTTCATCTTCATCCTCGTCGTCATCAGGGAATTCGATATCATCAAGATTAGTAGGAATATTATACTCTTCTTTTTTAGGAGCATTATCAAATCCAATTATTTTCTCAGGATCTGCATCTACTTTTACATCTGTCATTTCTTTAAGTTCATCGTTTGATGTAGGGGTTGTAGACATTGATAATGTAGGTTTTTCTTCTTCATTCATATAATCTGATTCAATTTCAGATTCTTCTTCATCTGCATATTCGTTATCTTCTACTGGATGAGAGGCATCTGCTACGTATTCAGCAGTTTCTTCTACTTCTTCTTGCTGAACTGCTTCTCTTTTAGCTACGCTTTTTGTTACTGATCTACCAGTAATAGTACTAGCTACTGTTTCTTCATCTCTTTCTTGTGCATAATACACTTCATTTCCATCATTCTTAAGATCACTAAGAGATACGGAATCTTCTGGTCTTACGTTGTCTGTAAAAACTTTGTTTTCTGTGGACATATTTTACTTCCTCCTTAAAATTATAAATCGTCTTCATCATCGAAGTCATCTTCAAATCCAGTTTTAACTGAACTCAAGATATTATCTATTTCATCAGTAGACTGTTTAGTTTCCACTGCAATTTTCTCTTTGTTTTTATTTCGAGCTTTTATAATTCTTTCCATAGGTTTAGTATTTAATGGAATAGGTTTATCACCTAATAAGACATTAGCATATCCGTATCCAAGCAATTCATTCATTTCCTGTTTAGAAATATTACCATTTGTCTCTTCCATAATTTCATTAAATTTTTTAGCTTCTGCTATTTTCTTAGGAATAATAACTTTATCAAATACATCCAAAGCTCTATCAGCATCATCTTCTTTTTCTGGATGAAGCATTGGATCATCTTCCTTGGGAGCAGGTTTAAAACCAAGTTCTTCAGGAGTCATTTCTACTAAAGCCATAAATATATCTCCTTTCTTTTATCCATTATATAATTCAGTTAAAGTAACTTCATTATTTTTGGATATATTAGCTTTCAATGTATAAATAGAATCATCAATATCTAATTCTATTAAAAGAATTTTGTTTTCTTGTAAACTTATATTTACGTCTACTTGAGTAAAATATGGAAGAAATCTATTTATTTGCTCTTCAATATTTTCTTCTAATTCAACAATAGTTTCAGAATTCATATATCTATATTTACTAACCAGTCCTACTCCAGCTTCTGGAGCAATGGAAATAGTACCTGGTTCTAATAGTATTAATCTACATACTAAAGTTAGTATTGCGTCTTTATCTTTTATGACTAGAGGTTTATTGAACGTACTTGTTGTAAACAAGTGATCTGTAAAAGTTTGCATCATATACCTCCTTTAAATCTTACTATAAAGTTATTCAAATACAATTATAATGCATTGTAAAAACGTTTTGCATAGTTATATATTATCATAATAATAAGGAGGTAATTGTAATGAAGAAAAACATATTAGCTGTATTTAATTGTCTGGTGAAAGTAAGATATCCAAACGGGGAATATCATACAGAAGATGACAGATATTGGATGCAGTCACATCAGGATTTATTTGAGACATTAGAAGAAGCAGAAAGATATATATCAGGGATATTTGATGATATATATGAAAGAATTGATTCCGATGATCCGGAAGAATGCCCGTATGATCTGGTAAATGACGAATACGATATTTATATTAAGATACTTAATGACAAATTTGATCCGGCGGGATATGATTCTGGTTCCGTGGATATGCTATGTTTTGATCATGATATCAGAGCCAACGGCGAATATCTGAAATATGTAGATTATGTGGAATACAGATACGATTTTAAAACAAGAAAAAGCAAAAGATATGAGAATGTTTATGGATGTGAACCTATAAGGCGGGATATTGGAGATAGCAAAAAATATCCAAGCTTTAAAATAGGCGATATAGTAAAGCTTCAATATTCTGATAAATTATATGTTGTAAGCGGTGCTCCAACTATTAACAGTTTAAATAGAACTGTATGGAATCTGACATATTGTATACTTCCGTATATATGTGGTAAAGAAACCGATTTGTTTGTTGATGGTGAAAAAGAAGGAGTACATGAAAGCGAATTAGAACTTGTGTCTAAAGGTAATAATAAACATTTGCATTTAGATTATAAAAAGGGTACGTATATTATAACTGATAAGGAGAATTAAAATGCGTATGAATTACTTAGAATTAGCTGATAAATTAAAAGAAGACACTATAACTCGTTTAAAAGAGGAAGTGATCCCATTAAATGAATTTACAGTAAGTAAAGATATAACCGGACTGGATCATAATATAATGATGGGAAATGCAAGCGAAAATCATCCAAACAGAATCAAAATATTTATTGGCAAGAAACCGGCCATTACTATAGCTTCTACTGGAGGAGAGAATGAACCTGCTGAAGTAAAAATATTACCAAATAAACAAAGAGCTGAAGGATTAATTGGAGGCCCGAAAGAATTAAATAAATATATAAAATTTTTCAAAGAAAACTATGATCTTGTATTGCGCATAACTGATGGCATGATGAATTCGGTATATAAAGGAATTAGTAAACAATTGGAAAATGAAATTAAAGAAGAATTAAAAAGAAGGAGCAAAAAATAATTTAAACAGTATGAGATGGAGTAAAACCCGTCTCATACTGTTTTATTTTTTGTGACATTTTAATAAAATATAAATTTTAGCAAAGGAGAAATATATTATGTATTTAGGAACAAACCATCTTGCTGAATCTGCGCACTACGATTCCGCTATAGATTCTATTAATGAATCTTTTTCATTTAAACCGTTATTCGGTAAAATAAAACAATTCGGGAAAGAAGTAATAGATAAATTTAAAGGTATTTTTGGTAAGAATAGTCATGCTAAGTCAGAAAAATCTATAGACGAATTTTTCTCTTTGCTTTACGATTCAGAATCAGATATTGTAGAAGAAGCATTCGGGTTTGGTAAAAAGGCATCTTATTCGGAAATAGTTAAATCGTTTGATTATATCATGAATTCTATTGATTCTGCATTTGATTTTGAAGCAAAATTAATGGAGCTTGCTATTAGTAGCGCTGCAAAATGTTTAAGCTGCAAAACAGATGAAGAAGCTAAGAAAATATTAGATGAAACTGTAAAAAAGAGCCAGTCATTGAGTGCAGAGCATAGTCCGAAAGTAAATAAAACAAAAGAAAACGGCGAAAAAATCAACGAATATATGAAAGATGGCTGCAAAGCTATTAAGAAATCTTTGTCCGATGACGAACTTAAAAAGCTTGCGCAATATTGTAAAAACTCAATTACAAGATTGGATAAAAGTATGTCCAATGCTTCAAAGAAGGTTGACCCGTATATAGACAAAGAAAGGCAACTTTTTGAAAAATTTAGACCTTTGAGAGATAAAATAGAATATAAAGAAAGGGCGAATGTCTGTGCTGAAATTATGTATGGTTTATTTGAAAATTATGCGTATAAAGAAGTACAGTATTCATTAAATGACGTAAAATTTACAAAAGATGATTTAAATTATATTTGTAAATGTATAGAAAATGAATAAATATATGGTAGTAAGACCGAATATTCGGTCTTACTACTTTTTTGTATATCTGAAACATTTCAGTAATTAATCAAATAAAGGAGAGTACAGTTATTATGAACGAAATAGCATTAATGGAAGCAGCCTCTTCTGTATATAAAAGAAAATATCAATGTCCTTATTGCAATGATAAATATGATAGAGTTAAACTTGTAGATCATATAGAAAAGAAACATTCGGAATTCATTCCAAAAGACTTTACTGCATCTAGAATAGTATTTAATATCGTAAATAAAAAAGAAAAAGGTAAATGTACTATATGTGGAAAAGAATCTCCATGGGACGAAGATAAATGCAGATACGATAGATTTTGTAGTGAGGAATGTAAAAAAACCTACGAGCAATTAGCTGCAGAAAGATTAAAAAGAGTAAGAGGGATGACTAAGCAAGAAATGCTTAAAGATCCAGAATATCAAAATAATGTAATGCTTGCTAATAGAAGTATATCAGGAAAATATAAATTTCAAGATGGAACCATAAGAACTTATGTAGGTTCTTATGAGCATAAGTTTTTGGAATTTATGGATAAATTTTTAAATGTAAAAAGCGAAGACTTAGAAACTCCTGGTCCTATAATAGAATATAAGTTTAAAGGAGAAACTCATAAGTGGATTACTGATGCTTATTATGCTCCATATAACTTAGCATTTGATATTAAAGATGGTGGAGATAATCCCAATAAAAGAGAAATGCCTGAATATAGAGCTAAACAAACAGCAAAAGAAGATGCTATTAGAAAACAAGGTAAATATAATTATATAAGATTAACCGATAATAAATTTGAGCAATTGATAGAATTAATGCTTGAATTAAAAGAATTATATATAGAGAATAATGGAGAATATAATCCTATTATAAGAATCAATGAATCTACTATATTAGAAAGCAAGAAAGTCAAAGACTTAGGACCTAAAGTATGTAGTAAATGTGGATCCAAAAATATAGGAGTATTTTTCCAAGGAGAACCTATCTACAAATGTAAAGATTGTGGAGAGTATTTAGGAACAGTACCATTTAATGAATCTACTTCAAATGATATAATCCAAAATGCGTTTAATTCAGTAATTCATACTATTAAATGGTGTAGAATGGATGACTCTGCTTTTTGTAGTATAAATGAATATAGCGAACCGAAGATAGTTAACGATAATTCGTTTTCTGTTGGTAAATTTGTGTATGAATCTGGAATTGATACTGTAGTAAAAACTATCAATGATAATAATATTTTCGAAAATGGAAGATATTCAGCAAGCCGTAATAATAATGAATTAATTATCACAATTGATAAATCTAATTCTATAAAAGAATACTGTGTATTACACGACAAAGGGTATTTTAAATTATTAGATAAATATAAAGACCCCAAAGATTGTAGTTGGGATGAAGAACAGACATATCCTACTATAGATTTATGTATTAAATCAGAAGAATGCTATGGTAAAGATATGTATTGCTATATTATGGATATGGATACTTATAGTATTCATTACATTGGTAAAATGCATATATCTAATTTTGAGGATGATGGATATAGTGTAGACTGGTTGGAAATAACAGACGATTATCCATTCCCTAGAGATGATATAAATGAAGCTTGTAAGAACACTGAAGAAGCCAGAAAGTTTGTTGCTGATGTAAGAAAAATAGCTAAGAAATATGATGCTAATTTTTTCATAGTGACAGATGGAGCTAGCGGATATAATAACGGGCCTAATTCTAATCCAGCAGTAAAGAATGCGAGAGACCAACAAATAGAATGGGAAAAGAAAAATGGATTCGATCCTGATGAAGATTGGTCCAAGTCTATAAAAGAATCTGTGAATATAAATTCAACTCAAAATTTTAATCCAAAATTACGAAAAGATGAAAGAAATATAAAAGAATCTTTGGAAGTAAAATTAACTACATCTCCATTTGAAAAAGAAATGGTATTATATCACGGAAGTCCAGTTCAAGATAAGTTATCTATAATAAATCCAAATTCGTATAACGCTGGTACTAGATTATCTAAGCCGAGAATGTCTTCATTTTGGACTAGAAAATTTGAATATGCGAAATTATTCGGATTATTTAGAGTAATATGCTCCGAGTTGAAATATAAATGTTTCTTTGCAGGAGATGCTTATCATATATACGTAAGACCGTCAGACTATAATGATATATTACGAGATATTAAATCTAAACATATATGGATTTATAAGAAAACTTTAGATAAAAAGTATATAACTGGTAGTAATACTTACTATATAGACGAATTTACTATTGACGTTCCTGTAAAACCGGACGAATCTATTAAAATAGAGTATAATGATTTTATAGATTTATTAAAAGATACATTGATAATGCTACCGGACGATTCAAAAGAAACCAGAAAAAGAATATCTGACAGAGAACTTAAAGTTTTAGCTAAAGCAAAACTACCAAAAGATATAATAAATATGCTTATTTATTATAATGCGGATGATGTGTTAGATAAAGTAAAAGATTATAAATCGCTAAAAGAATTTTCTATAATAACTCCATCATCTGATAAACCTTCTCAAGAAGGGTTTATAGGTCATGGATCTTGGAATGCTATTAAGAAAGTTGATGGAGAACCATATAGAGAGCGTGTAGAAGTGATTATATTTAATAAGGAATTAGATAAAGTACTTATTGGTACTAGAAAATCTGATGGTAGTGTTAAACTACCTGGAGGCGGTACTGATAAGAATTCTTCATTAGAGTCTCAAGCTGCTAAAGAATGTCAAGAAGAAGTAAAGGTAAATATAGATAATCTTAAGTATATCGGAAGTTATTCTATGTCTAATGAGCAGGCTGGATATAATGATGGCGTATATAAAGGACAATATACGTATCTGTATTTAGCAACTTATGATTCTGATTATACCGGATATATTAGACCAGAAGATCTTGATTCTTTGTATGATACTGCTAAATGGATGAATATTTATGATGCTAAAGAATTATTAAAGAAGAGATCTGTAGATTTATATAACTTATTTAACTATAATTATAAATTATACATTAATGATTTATCGTATTTAAAATTATAAATTGTAACCCCATAATCTAATACAGATTATGGGGTTTCTTAATGGTATATTCATAATGTATAATTGTATATTATTACTGTGAATAAATAAAATTTTTCACACTAAGGAGGAAAAACTTATGAAGAGATCTAAAACAAACACATTTTACAATTTTAATGCCGCAACAGCGGAAGAATTGGATCCTATCAGTAAAAAGATTTATGATGGTTTATGCAACGGTGAAAACAAAAAGGTACTTTCGAATAAGTATAAAGTACCAATGACCACAATCATCGCATTGCAGAAAAGATTTAAAACCGGTACAATTGCAAATTCTCAGCTACCTGAAATGGAGCAGGAAACGGAAAGCGACGATAAATCTAAAGTGATTCAGATTCTACAAAAGATAGTGTAGAAACTAAATCTAGAAAGAAAAGAAAAACTGTTCACAAAGAAGATATTGATCTAGTTATCGAATTTGTTAAAGATGGATACACATCTAAGCAAATCGCTGAATTAACAAATTTATCGCTATCTACAATAACTAGGATACGAACTAGTAATCGGTCGGAGTGTCAGTCTTCTGAAACAAGCCCTAAACAGACTATTAGTTTAGATATAGTACCTATAGGTACTTCTATTAGAGTTGGTCTGGTAGCCGACAGGCATAATATGCCTGTAAATGATTTTATTTTCAAAACATCTTTATCTAAGTCGATCATGTTCGATTATGATAAAATAGAAGATATCTGTAGAGAATACATCGACGAGATGGTTGATTTCGTCAATGGAGAAGCTCAACAGAAGTTAGTAGTGTACGTAACCGGTATCCAGTGTGTATTATCTTCTTTAATCAAAGTAACCAATGAAAAGAAGGTAAATTTAACACTGAGGTACTATGACTCAGACAGCAATACATATCACACTCATGTGATATGGGACCAATTTGGTGGTTCCACGCTAGCAGAAATTGACGAATTGCTAGTAAACTCAAAAAGTTCTTACGCATATAAATGTGATATAAAAGAACTTATTAAGAATAAAACGTGCATAAAGGTAGTAGAGGCTCATTATAATAATGATACCGTAGTCTATCAAGATGCATACTTGGTCAAGAACACAGATGATATGTTTATGCTGGTATCTGATATGATGAAAAAATCAGACAAAGACGTATCAATCTATGCCAAAGGCTATGATTTGATTAAAGGTCGATTTGTATTAAACGGTATTGATCTTAAATTAAAAAATAAAAATTGAGAAATTAGGTTCTCATTTGTGTCCAAACGGGACCCAGGTACTAATATTAGTACCTGGGTTTATTTTTTGTTTATCAGTACAATAAAATAAAGAGAATTCGAAGGTAGGTGATATAAGTGCCAATATTTGTTGATGATACAGAAACTGTTAATGAAAAAGTTAACAGTTTCTCAGCATTCATATCTACTAAAATAATAA
>ENA-OPSJ01001187-OPSJ01001187.1-human-gut-metagenome-genome-assembly--contig:-NODE-1187-length-20554-cov-3.652617_pt1 | contig 20554 bp, 15 predicted proteins | sample MGYA00241801_ERZ501893 | MGnify/ENA primary metagenome ERZ501893 (study PRJEB25962, sample SAMEA2042219) | human gut metagenome | biome: human gut; feature: human-associated habitat; material: faeces...
TATTTCTTTTGGTAATACTAAGCCTTCGGCTGTCTTTAATCCATTTAAAGACAACCTTCCCCTTATTTTTTCTGATAATACTAAGCCTTTGGCTGTCTTTAAGCCATCTAAATCCAAACTTCCATCTATTTCTTTTGGTAATACTAAATCATTGGCTGTCTCTAATCCATTTAAATACAACCTTCCATTTATTTTTTCTGGTAATACTAAATCATTGGCTGTCTCTAATCCATTTAAAAACAAATTTCCATCTATTTCTTTTGGAAACACTAAACCTTCGGCTGTCTTTAATCCTTTTAAAAACAAACTTCCATTTATTTTTTCTGGTAATACTAAATCATTGGCTGTCTCTAATCCATCTAAATACAAACTTCCATCTATTTCTTTTGGTAATACTAAGCCTTTAGCTGTCTTTAATACATTTAAAACCAAATCTCCATTTATTTTTTCTGGTAATACTAAATCATTGGCTGTCTTTAATCCATTTAAAGACAAACTTCCATCTATTTCTTTTGGTAATACTAAGCCTTCGGCTGTCTTTAATCCATCTAAAGACAAACTTCCTTTTATTTTTTCTGGTAATATTAAATTTTCGGATGATTCTAACCAATTTAAAGACAAACTTCTCATATATAGTTTTGTTTCTTTATTTATTTCTTCTTTTCTTAAGGCAACCTCGTTTTCTTCTACATTATATATTGTAGCGACATCTTTTTTAATATTTCTTTTACTTCTTATTTCATCTATTCTTGGATCTTTTTGCCATCCAAAACCTTCTATTTTTTCTTCTATTTCATATAAAAACATCAACTCTTCTTTTGTTAATTCTTCATTTTTATTTACTTTATTATCTATTATGGTCAACATTTTCATATCTTTTTCCTTTTTTAGATATTTATCTCTATCAGGAAATTCTTTTAATTTTTCTTCTAATATTGGAATCATTTCTGGTTCCATATTTTGGTTATCTGCTATTCCTCTTATTTCTCCTATTTTATTTTTTCCTTCCATTCTTATTGCAATTCTTGGTACTTTAGCATCACCTTTTTCATCTAATGAATAATATACGTAAAAGTCTCCATTCTCTAATTGATTTTTAGCAAAGTTTCCCCCTGCCGCAGTACACCATCCTGTATAATATGTTTGAAGTGAATCTCTTAATTTATTATAATCGCTTCCTTGTTCATATTTTATCCATTTTCCTTCTGTTTTATTTGACTTCCCACTTACTTTTTTATTCATAATTTGTTTTATTGAATATTCATACAATGCTTTAAAATTACCGGTTCCTAAAGCTTGTTTTATTTCATCATCAGTAGTTTTATTTTTTATATATTCTTCCATTAGTTTTATTGTTTCAAATATTGCTTCTTTATCTACTGGAGGAAATGGATATAATGTTGATTTATCTCTTTTTGAAAACGTAAGAGTTTCTTTATTATATTTTCCTAATTTTTGTAGGCCTTCAAATACCCAGTATTTTTCCCATATTTCATAACTTTTTGCTTCTTCATCAAATAAAAAATATTCTATCCAAGGATCTATTGACTTTTTTTGATCTTCTATTATTTGATTAATTAGCATATTTTTTCTATCTGGTGTTATTTCAATATCTCCATATCCCCTTTCTTTCATTATTCTTCTTTGAGTTTCAAAATAACTATCAGGTATATTTTCTTTTTTTATTATATATAAATCATAATAAAATTTCTTTAGTATTTTTACGTCATTTTCTCTTTTACTTTTAGCTACTTTTTCATGAACTTCTTCTAATCTTTCAAAATAATTTAATATTCTATCTCTTTTTTTATCATTATCTTTCATACCTTTCATTGCACCTTTTGACATATGCAATTCTTTATATAATTTTGCTATTATATCTAACCATTTATTTTGTTCTTCCATAAGTTATTTTCTCCTTAAAACTGCTATTTTTTTAATAACTCTGTAACTGCACGCATTACAGCTAATTTACCATATTGATATGTAAGACTTCCTTGTTGATATGCTATATAAGGAGGTCTTATAGGTCCGTCACAAGAAAGTTCTATTGAAGATCCTTGCGTAAAAGCACCCGCTGCCATAACTACTTTATCATCGTATCCTGGCATATCCCAAGGTAGAGGTTTTGAAAATGAATCAATTGGAGACGCTCTTTGAATACCCGCACAATATTTAACTAAGTCTTCTTCGTTATTAAATACTATATTTTGAACAATGTCTGCTCTTTCTTCATTGTATTTAGGTTCCACGTTGTAACCTAAATCTTCTAGTACTTTACTTGTTAAAACAGCCGTTTTAAGAGCTGATGCAACAACAGAAGGAGACATAAAAATACCTTGTAATATTTGTTTATTTATTCCAAGAGTTGGGCCAACTTCTCTTCCCTCACCAGGAAGTGTTAGTCTTTCGCCTACCAAATCAATAAGTTCCCTTTTCCCTGCTACGTAAGCTCCATTAGGAGCTATTCCGCCACCTAAGTTTTTAATTAACGAACCAACTATTATGTCCGCTCCAACTTTTGTTGGCGTTTTATCACCAACAAACTCACAATAACAATTATCAACCATTATTATTATGTTATCATCTATTTTTTTTATTAATTTAATTACTTTTTCAAGCTTTTCTATAACGATACTTTTTCTAGTAGAATAGCCCTTACTTCTTTGAATTTCTATTAATTTTACTTTATTATTCTTGATATAATCTTCTATTTTTTCATAATCAAAGTCATTATCTAATAAATCTATTTCATCATATTTAATGCCAAATGATTTTAAAGAACTTTTATTTTCTTTTATTCCTATTACCTCATGAAGAGTGTCATATGGAGTACCTGTTATACTTAGCATTAAGTCCCCAGGCCTTAAAAACGCGAATAAACAAACGCATAGTGCATGTGACCCAGAAATAAACTGACTTCTAACAATGGCATCTTCTGATTCTAATACAGACGAAAAAACACGCTCTATTGCATCACGACCTATATCATCATAACCATACCCTGTTGTACTTCCAAAATGTACTTCTGATATCTTATTATCACTAAATGCTTTTAAAACTTTCAAACTATTTATATCACACATATCATCTATTTTTTTAAATTCTTCAGTTAGGATTTTTTCTGCTTTTAATACCAAGTTTTTTGCTTTATCACTTATACCAAATTCATTATACATATTATATCAACTCCTATTTTTATAATAGTTTATCCATGGTTATATCCACCATCTACTCTTATTACTTCGTTTGTTATATAACTTGCATCATCACTTGCTAAAAAGTATATAACTTTAGCTATTTCTTTAGCTTCTGCAAATCTCTTTAAGTAAATGTTTTTTTCCTCTTCTTTTATGTAGTCTTCATCTAGGTTTTTATTCATATCAGTGTTAACCCAACCAGGTGCCACTGCATTTACTCTTACGTAAGGAGCAAAATGCTTAGATAAATTATGAGTAAGAGAAATAAGTGCTGCTTTTGATGCATCATAATCTATACTATATTCATAATATGTATCAATTGCATTAGTAGAAGATACATTTATAATTACACCAATTTTATTTTTAAGCATATGTTTACCAACTTCTCTTGATAATATAAAAGGTCCAACTAAATTGACATCTAATACTCTCTTAAAATCACTTACCTTTTTATCTTCAAACACGCAATCTAAAGCAATAGCAGCATTATTAATATGTACATCTATCCTTCCATAATAATTAATTACATCACTTACCATTTTTTTTATGTCTATCTCATTTGATACATCACACTTACATAGCATAACATCAGAATCATACTTTTCAGCTAGTTCTTCTTTTAAATCATTTATATCTTTACAATCATTTACATAGTTTATTGCAATATTATATCCGTTTTTTGCAAATTCTTTAGCTGTTTCCTTACCTATTCCTCTAGAACCTCCTGTTATAAGTACCGTTTTTTTCAAGTATAACACCTCATCTCAATAATATTATAGAAAAAAAATACACTATTTACAAGTGTATTATATTTACTTTTTGTAAAACTGATGTTAATATAAGTAACAACAAATTGTGAGGTGTCATAATGACTGATATAAATCAAAAATTATTTGATATGATAAAGCAAAATAAAAGCCTAAATGAGATATCTAATACTATGAACTTAAGTTATAAGCAAATATATTATAGAATGACTCAAATAGAAGCTTTAGGCTATCCAATTAAAAGACAATAAAACTCTAATGGAAATATAAAATATCACTTTGAGAAAACAGGTAAATTTAAATTATATAATGATAAAAAAAGACTTAAAACAATTGCAATATCAGATTTACACATAGGAAATATGAAAAGTGATATGGACGCTATAGATACTATTTATAATTACTGTATAAAAAATAATATACACACAATATTAATTTGTGGTGATTTATTAGATGGTACCTATTCAAAAGAAAAACAAATTATAAGTGCAAATGACCAATTAGAATACTTATTAAAAAAATATCCATATGATAAAAATATAAATAATTTTTATGTTGGTGGGGATCACGATGATTCAATTTTAAAGGATTTAAAAATTTCATTAGATGATGTATTAATTAGAAAAAGACATGACATCTTTCCAATTGATTATTATTCAAATTCAAACAGCATTGATATCAACAATAATATAATAACTATATCTCATAAATTTCCGACCATTAAACATTTAGACAAAGTAAAACTTCAGCTTATGGGACACAAGCATATTTCTAAGTCATTTATCAATATAAAAAATAGTAGATCTCCTGTTATTATTGTTCCTACTATATCAAGAATTAATAATATTAGATATGATCAGACAAATATTCCAAGAGCATTAGAACTTACATTTTATATGAATGATGACTTTAACTTTAATCATATCGAAAAAAAGGATTTGCTCGTTTTAAATAATAAAGTAATAAATACTGGAAGTCTTATTTTAAATTACTCTGATGATTGTGAAAAAGATTTAATTAAGTGTGATAGTGAAAATGGTTATTCAAAAAAGCTAAAATAGGTTATAAATCATAGCCTATTTTCTTTTTTAATTCTTCTGTTTTTTCTTTAATAACTTTCTTTTGATCATTTATTATATTCGTACCCACTTCACCAATTAACATCTTCATATAATTATTAAATAAAGTTCTTGTTTCCTTTGAAAAACCATTTAAATTTTTTAAAAGCATGTTTACAGATTTTATCTTATTTTCTTTTATATCATCTGTTGTTTTTATACCAGACTTAACAAAGATATCAAATACTTCATCAATTATTTGTCTTCGCTCTTCACGAGTTGTTTTTATAAGCCAAACTTTTATTGAAACATCAAGTTCCTTGCTCAAGCTAGATTCTTCACATCTTAGTAAGCGGTCATCTTCTACTTTCCAGCTTGATATTTCATGTTGCATAATTCCTATTGCATCACTTTTTATTACATTTAAGTTTTCCTGATAAAGTAAGACTCCAACTATGCTATAATTAGGTATTATGTTAATAAGTCTATCTTTAATCATATTGTAATCCATGGATTTAAATATGTCATCTGGAATCCCTGGTCCATCAAATGAGTATATTTTCTTTACCTTACCCTTTTTAGACGGAAGAAGTCTAAGTGCTGATACCAATGCTAAATTCCCGCCTTTAGAATGTCCACATAAATAAATGTTACAATTATTTTTATTTAATGTATCACTTACGTATTTGCTTGCGATTAGATGTGACTTAGTTGGATATTCATAAGATAGTGCAAAATCTTCCTTCCAACCTATAAATGTGTTATCAGTTCCTTCAAAACTTATTATAATATCATTATTTAAAAGTCTTAAAGATAATATGCCAACTTGAACATCATCTGTTAATATGTATTTATAGTTAAACATGGTTATGTTTTTATATCTTTTTTTATCATATATTAAGGATAACAACTTATAGGCTGTCTTTACTGAATCGCCTAAATTATTTGCATCATAATTTTTTAAACTTGATCCTATATCATAGATTAATCCATCCTTAAAGTTTGATAAGTCAAGGTAAGAAAGATGAGAAAATATAAGCATATCAAGTTCACCAAGTACTTTTTCATCAAAATCATAATTTCCATATTTATTAACATAATCAAATATCTTTTCCATAACATTCTCCTATTAATATTATATAATAGAACTTAAAAAAGTTAAGCATAAACTTAACTTTAATCATTGAAATTAACTTTCACATTATTTCTTTTTTCTTCATCAATTTTAAATAATTCTTTTCTTTTAAAAGAAAACATTTTAGCTATTATATTAGATGGCACAGATTCAACCAAGTTATTGTATGAAGTTACCGCATCATTGTAACTAGTTCTAGCATAATTAAGCTTATTTTCTATATCATTTAAACTATTTTGAAGACTTAGAAACTGAGTATTAGCCTTTAAATCAGGATAACTTTCTGCCAGCATCATTATGTTATTAAATTTTTTATCTACTTTTTCTGTCTCTTCAATACTAAATCCTTTATTGTTATACGATGATCTTAAGTTAACTAATTCTTCTAAAGTACTTGATTCGTGTTTTGCATAGCCCTTTACTGTTTCTACTATGTTTGGTATCAAATCAAATCTTTGATTAAGTAAAACATCAATGTGTGACTGTCTTTCTTTAACCTTATTATTTTTTCTTACGAAACGGTTATAATCTATTAGTAGAATTCCTGTTATTATTATAACTATTATTAAACATATATTTATTATCATTGCTATTCCACCTCGCTATCTAGTTTCTATGGTTACTTTATTTACATAACCATTATCATCATAATCTAGTGATATTTCATATTCTTGGAATTTATTTCCATTAAATTCTCGAAGATTATTTTTTACATTACTTATATTTGAAGGATCAGTTCCATAAGATGTTCCATCAAATATAACCTCAATTAAATGTTCTTTATCTTTCTTATTATTCTTTATAATATTATCAACTTGACTCTTTGCAAACATGCCACTTTTTGTTCCTTGATTTATTTCAAAAGTACTATTAAAACTATCTTTGCTAAAATTTTCATGGTATTCTTCTTGTTCTTTTTTTATTTTATCTTCAAGTTCTTGTTGCTTTTTTTCTTCCTCTTCTTGTTTCTTTTCAGCTTTTTCTTTTTCTTTTCTTAATTCTTCTTTTATTTCATCTTTTTTAGCTTTTATATCAGTTCCTACTCTATATGCTAAAAGTGCTAGTGATGCTATAAAAATAATTATTAATATATATAGAATAAACTTTCTATCACCATCTTCTTTTTTATTATTTTTATCTTCTTTTGTTTCAACCTTATCTTCTAAAGATATATCTTCATTAGTAAGTGTATTAACATCAACTTCAAATAACTTACTCATCATTTGTAATTTATCAATATCAGGTTTTGATTGACCAAGTTCCCATTTTGAAATGGTTTGCCTTGTAACATCAAGTTTTTCAGCAAGTTCTTCTTGGGATAACAAAGCTTTCTTTCTTAATATAATTAACTTTTCATAAAATTTCATATAAAACACTTTCTCCTTTTTTCAAATTTAAATTTGATGACAATAGATTACCATTTAGTCTTATTTAAGTCTAGCAATTTAAGGTGGAATTTTGTCAATTTATTTTAACATTTGTGTTAAAACCTCCAATTTCTTATTTCTTCTAAATCTTCTCCATACTCTTTAATATAATTATTATGTTCTTCTAGTTTTTTATTCATATCACTAATTATTTTTTCACCTATATTACCTAAATATAGGTTATTTACGGCATCTATTACTAAGTTAAACCTATCTATCTTATTTTTAACTCTCATATCAAATGCAGTTGTAATAGTTCCTTCCTCAATATATCCATGAACATGTATATTATGATTATGTCTAAAGTAAGTTAATTCATGAATTAATGTAGGGTAACCATGAAATGCAAAAATAATTGGTTTATCTTTAGTAAATAAATAATCGTATGCTATATCATTTAAAGCATGAGGATGATTAGTTGTAGAATCTAACTTCATTAAGTCAACAACATTTATAAATCTTATTTTTAAATCTGATAAATAAGACTTTAGTATCTTTGTTGCTGCGATTGCTTCAATAGTTGGCGTATCACCTGCACAAGCCATTATTAAATCTGGATTAGCGTCGTTGCTAACAAAATTCCATATACCAATACCATTAGTACAATGTCTTACGGCATCATCCATATTAAGCCACTGATAAGATGGATGTTTTGATGCTATAACAACGTTTACGTAATTCTTACTTTTTAAACAGTGATCCATACAAGATAACAAACAGTTAGCATCTGGTGGTAAATATATTCTAATAACATCTACCTTTTTATTTGCAATATGATCCATAAAGCCTGGATCTTGGTGAGTAAAACCATTATGATCTTGTTGCCATACGTTTGATGCTAACAAAAAGTTAAGTGATGAAATAGGCTTTCTCCAAGAAATTTCATTACATACTTTAAGCCATTTAGCATGTTGTGCTGCCATTGAATCAACAATTCTTATAAACGCTTCGTAGCTAGCAAAAAATCCGTGTCTACCAGTTAAAAGGTAACCTTCTAGCATTCCCTCACACATATGCTCTGAAAGCATTGAATCCATTACCCTACCATCTTTAGATAAATATTCATCATTTTCTTTTATGTCTAATTGCCAATCTCTATTAGTTACATCAAAAACATCATATAACCTGTTTGACATGGTTTCATCTGGTCCAAAAATTCTAAAGTTTTTGTTTTCATTATTAAGAGAAAATATATCTTTTATAAATGAACTTAATACAAGCATATCTTGATTTTTAACACTACCTGGATAAGGAACATCAACTTTATAATTTCTAAAGTCAGGCATAATTAAATCTTTTCTTAAGTAACCTCCATTAGTATATAAACTTGAACCCATGCGTTTATCACCTTTTGGACAAACACTTTCATACTCTTTTTTTAATTTTCCATTAGAATCAAACAATTCTTCTGGTTTATAACTTCTAAGCCAATCTTCAAGTATTTTAATATGTTCTTTTTTGTCCATAGAAACAGGAACTTGGTGTGCTCTAAAAGAACCTTCTATATTTTTACCATCAACTTTTTTTGGACCCGTCCAACCTTTAGGAGTTCTTAAAATAATCATTGGCCACCTTGGCTTTTCATCATCATTTGATTTCTTGATTTCTTTAATATCATTAATTACCGCATCCATTGTTGATGCCATTTTTTTATGCATTAAAAGTTCGTCAGAGCCTTCTACTAAATAAGCTTTATATCCACATCCATAAAAGAAACTAGCAAGTTCTTCGTTGCTCATTCTAGAGAAAATAGTTGGATTACTTATTTTATAACCATTTAAATGAAGTATAGGAAGTACTGCACCATCAGTCTTCTTATTTAAAAATTTTATTCCGTGCCAACTTGTTGCAAGTGGCCCTGTTTCTGCTTCTCCATCTCCTACTACGCACGCTGCAATTAAATTTGGATTATCAAAAACTGCTCCAAAAGCATGACTAAGTGAATAACCTAATTCTCCTCCTTCATGAATTGAACCCGGAGTTTCTGGTGCAACATGACTTGGAACACCACCTGGAAATGAAAATTGTTTAAATAACTTTTGCAAACCTGCTTCATCCTGAGTAATATTAGGATACTTTTCGGTATAACTACCTTCTAAGTAGGTATTAGCAATCATAAAGTTACCACCATGACCTGGGCCTGATATATAAATCATATCTAAATCATATTTATTAATTACCCTGTCTAGATGAGTATAAATAAAGTTTTGTCCTGGAACAGTTCCCCAGTGACCTACTATTTTCTTTTTAATGTCTGATGCTTTAAGTGGTCTTTTTAAAAGTGGATTATCAAGCAAATAAAGTTGACAAGCCGATATATAATTAGCCGCTCTAAAATAGCCATCTAATCTTTCTAGTTCTGTCATAACCTAACCTCTTTTCCTATTCTATAATGATTATATCATAACAAAAGAAAAAATAAGATACTAAAAGCACCTTATTTATATATATTTTTTTATTACTTTATCGAAGCCTTCTTCTAGATTTTGTTTTCTTATGTAATTACTAAATCCATCCTCAACATAATGATCCTTTATTGATTCTTTATTCTTGTTTAGCATTATAACGGTTGGAACATTAAATCCTTCTTTTGCTTCTTGAAGTTTTCCAAGCGTACCAAACCCGCTTATAGGCTTCATATCATCTTCTAAAAGAATTAAGTCAAAACTCTCACCATCTTTTACTCTTTCTATAATATCACTACTATGCATTGTAGTTAAAAGTTCTATGTCATACTTGCTAGCTAAAGTATTTATATCTTTTAAAGTTTGCAATTTATCACTTACAACCATTACCTTTTTCTTATTAAAGATGTACTCGCTATAATAATCTTTACTAACTTTTATTCTTTGGTCTAAAATTATAGTAAACGTACTTCCCTTTTCTTTTTCACTTCTAATATTTATAAAACCACCTAATTTTCTAATTATTTTAAAAGCAAGTTTTAAATCTACATCCAAACTATTAAGTTTTAAAAGGTCAGTATCTTCTAAATCAGTATTAGTTTTTAAAAGTTAATTTAATTTATCAACGCTCATTCCGCATCCGCTATCTTCTATCTCAATAATTAAACGGCATACATCATACTTAACTATTTCATTAGCACTTACCTTTATATAGCCCTCTTTAGTATACTTAGAAGCATTAATTAAAATACTCATTATTACTTGTTTTAGCTTAACGCTATCACCATATAACTCATCTGGTATATTCTTACTTATTTCCGTTTCTATTGTAACGTTCTTATTAACATCTTTTTCTATTTTCTTTATACATTCATTTAAAAGTGAAATAGCATTATAAGTTTCGTTTGAAACAACTAACTTACTAGATGATATATTTGAAATATCTAATACGTTATTAATGATGTTTTTAAGTCCTCTAGCATTATTTTCTATAACTTTAATACCTGTTTTCATATCTTCCTTATTTTTATCATCTAAAAGTATTTTGCTTACTTCCAAAATATTATCAATAGGCTTTTTAGTATCTTGAGTCATACTAAATAAAAAGTTAGATTTTTCTTCACTCATGCTTTCTAATAATTTTTTATTTCTGTTAAGCTCATATATCATTTTTACATCGGGATTTTCTATTGTAAAAAACATTATTAAATCAGCGTATGCTGCAACTAATGAAATTAATAATATTTCTGGTGCAAACCTTCTAATTACAAGAGACAATATTCCTAATAATGCCAGAAAAAATAATGGTATAAATTTTTTGTTATTAGAACTTTTAATATTTTTAATTAATGATTTAAATACTAGAAGCAGGATTAATATCACGTAAATTCCTAACATGCTTACAAGTAAGTTCATCGCACTACCATTAGTATCAATTATTCCATCTTTGTTTATAACATTAACGTTTAAAAAGAAAAAGCAAATTGAAACTAAAATATTTACTATAAAAGTAGACTTTTGAATTACCCCTCTTAACTTTTTATTATTATAAACAGAAACTATAAGCACATAGTTAAATAACGCCCATACCCAAAACAATATTAAAATATAATCTATTCTGTGGATGTTATAGATATACTTAGGAATTCCATATAGGTTCATTAATACCACTAAAAGGCACGCTAAAGAGGACTCTAACAACGCAATTATTATAAGGTTAGAATATGCTCTTGTTTCATCACTATGAATTCTTTTTTTACTAAAAAATACTACTACAATTAAAATGTTTATAAGTACTGCACATATTGGAAAATATAAGTTATTCATAAAAGCCTCCTATTTTATAACTAGAGTATAACACGAAAATAAGCTTCTTTGCAAATAAAAAACCATCAAATTAATGATGATTTCTCTTTGATAATAAAAATGCATTATTTTTATTTAAATTTAAGTTATCAAGGTGTTCAAAAGCCTTGCTTTGTTCTACTATGTTTTTATCAACAAAATGTTTTTCTTCTATATCTTCCAGACTAAATTTCCACTCACTTAATACCTTGTTCATATATTCTTCAAAACATTTTATAAGTGGGCTTTTTCTTTTATAATCAGGCACAAAATAATCTTTAGCTGTTAGAGTTTTGACATATTTTTCTTCTAATTCTTTTCTTGAAACATTTGAATATTTATCCCATATATCAAATAACAATCCTCCTATTTGACCTTTTATTAAATCTAAGCCTTCTATTTTATCTTCTTTAGTAAGAGTATTAATATCATACATTTTGGTATAGTCAATTGGTTTTCCTAATCTTACTATTGCTCGTCTTTTTCTCTTACCTGGTATATCTATTATTTCAAATGCTCCAGGAATTACTATTGCATTGTTTTTTAATGCAGCTTCTACCATGTAATTATAACCTTCATAATATGGTTTATTTTCAGATAAATTCCAAGATCCCTCATAAAACCACAGCATATTATACCCAGATTGTAATACATCATTTATAACCTTTTTAACATTATGTCTATCGTTTATAAGTGATTTCAAATTGGTTTCATATTCACCTTTTGCCCTATTATATTCTTCTTTTAGTACTCCACTTAAATCATCATTTAAATAGCTTTCTATCTCTTCTAAATATTTTCTTTGTTCTTTTAATTCAGAGTTATCATATGGATTTTTCATATCAAAATAAATTACACCATTTTTTTCTAATAATTTACCTGAAATATCCGGATGGACGTTTTTAAAATCACCAGATAATAATACCATATGATTTTTTATGGCCTCCATTTCAATTGCTATATCTTGCATTCTAACATGATTAAAAGCAAAAATAATTGATCTACCATTAAAATCAAATTTATATCTTTCAAAATCTTTTTCAAATCCACTAATTGTGTTAAAAAAACTCATTATTTTATACAAAGTATTGTGTAACCACAAATTCTTTCTTATGTTTTCTAATTCTTCAGAAGGTAAATTGTGATCTATATTATACTGTCTTCTTTTCTTTAGTTTTTCCTGCTCTTCTTTTATTTTTTCTTGTTTCACCATAATTCCCCCATATCTCCATATATAACTTCATCTAAAATATTTTTTATTTTTACTACTTAATACTACACCAGCTACATATTCTAGCATAGTTTTTATCAAATTACAACAAAAAAAGATGCTACCTCTAGCACCTTCATGTTATTATTTAATTTCGATGTATTTTTTTTCAGTTGCTTCGTCTTTTTTAGGAACAGTAATTTTTAGTACTCCGTTAGTAAATTCTGCATCAACTTTATCAGAATCTAAGTCGTGTGAGTAGAAAGATCTTTGATACTTACCATAACTTCTTTCACGATGAATGTAGTTTCTGTCCTTATCTTCATCATTTACTTCATCAGATTTCTCAGCAGTTATAGTTAAATAATCCTTCTTAGCTTCGATTTTTATTTCATCCTTATTAAATCCTGGAACGTCCATTTCAATATTGTAAGCACCGTCCTTTTCATAAATATCGCACTTCATATTATCTTCCTTTGTACTTGGCATAAAGTCTTCAAAAATATCACCGAAATAATTTCTTGGGATTAAACTCATATATCTCATCTTCCTTTCTAATTATGTTATACCACTATTTTTAGCACTTGTCAAGTAAGAGTGCTAAAAATATTTATACATTTTATTTTATGTAAAATAAAGCGTAAATATACAAAAAAACGAAGATTAATTTTTATCTTCGCTTTCATATAAACTCTTATATATTTTACTTGTTTTTAAAAGACTTTCATGCGTTCCAAAGCAACTTACCCTTCCATCATCAACAACGTATATAATATCTGAATCTATTATCGTTGATAGTCTGTGTGCAATTATTATTATCGTATGATCTTTTACTAAAGAATCTATAACTTTCTTTATGTAGCCTTGTGATTCATTATCTAGTGCACTTGTCGCTTCATCAAATAAGATTACTTTACTTTCCTTAGCAAGTGCCCTTGCAATCGAAAGCCTTTGTTTTTGACCACCTGATAAGTTAACACCACCTTCACCTAACTTAGTATCATATTTATCAGGAAGACTTTCAATATAATCATCTAAGTATGCCATCTTACAATATTTTTTTATTTCCTTTAGCGTAATATCAGGCTTAACAATTGTAAAATTTTCTTTAATAGTTCTATTAAATAAAAATGGTTCTTGTCTTATTATAGATATGTTTCTTCTTAAGGACTCTTCACTTAAATCTTTTAAATTAACATCATCTAAGTATATATTCCCACTTGTTGCATCAAATATTCTGGTTATTAAGTTAAATAGTGTTGACTTACCTTGTCCAGATTTACCTACTACCGCTATCTTCTTATTAGGCGCAAACGAAACAGAAAAATCCTTTAAAGTAGCATCTTCATTAGGATAACCAAAAGATACGTTATCAAACCTTATCTCACCCTTTATGTTTTTTAAAGATAAAGTGCCAAATTTATCATCTTCGTATAACGTATTATCTATTATCTCATTTATTCTTCTTATTGATACAAATAATCTTTGATACATTCTATTCATATTAGTTAAATTATCAATTAGCCAAGTAAATTTGTAAACATACCAAGTCATAGCCATAAAAAATCCAAGTGATGTTTTACCTAGGTAAATACCAATAACACAAGTTGCAAATACAAGTGACTCTAATAATATTTTGATTGCCCACATAATAATTGAATAAGTTCTGTGTAAATTTATATCTTCAGTATCTTTCTTATAAATCAACTCTCTTAAAGATGATATTTCACTTATTAAATTTTTCTTTATACCTAAAGTTTTAATCTCTCTAATACCTCTTATAGATTCTGCAGAAAGTGCAGTATAATCATCTTTTTTAGCCTTTAATTCTTGATTTATTTTTTTAATCTTAGGATTAAATATTTTTGTTATTGCAAAAATAACTATTAAAAATATAACTATTTCCATTCCAACAACAACTGAATTAAAGAATATATAAATCAATATAAGTAAACATCCAAATGCATTTATAAGAGTTTGAATAATACTATTAAACATATTTGATAAAGTTTCTGTATCAGATGTTATACGATTTATTAACTCACCACTTGTTTTTTCCTCAAAAGCATAAGCTGGCAAGTTAAGAGATTTTTTGTAAACCATGATACTTAATTTTTTAGAGAGTTTTGCTTCTATCTTGCTTGAAATCATAACACCTATATTACTTAAAAAGTTATTAAATAATATGTCTATAATAAAATATATAAGCAAGAAAATAAGTGATGTTTTTAGGTTTTTAGCTACTATTTCTTCAGTTACTTTACCTTGCAACCATCCGTTTGTTATTGAAAGCATAGAGCTTAAGAACACACAAATAAATGCAAATACCATCTTTCCTTTATCTTCTTTTATAAGTTTATATATATTTTTAAATTCTTTTATACTTTTTTTCTTATCTTTATTTTCCATCATTAAAATCACCTTCCCTTTTTAGGCAAGAAAAAATCTTGCTTTATTTTTCTAAGCAAGATTAAACAAACACTCATATTTATAAAAAAGTTACATAAATAGTGCGTGATTAACCTTGCATAATATAAATTTGTTAGTAAATCTTATTTTCATATTAATCACACACCTTTCTTCATTTACTGAATTTAAATTAACATATTTAAATATTTAAGTCAATTACTTTTTATTTATTATTCAAAGTTATTAAATATGAAGAACTTGTTCCATTCTTTGTTTTATAACCTTTAATATCCACTTTACCACCATTTTTTTCTATTATTTTTTTAGATGATATATTTTTATCATCACAATTTATTATAATTGTTTTAAAGCTAAACTCTTTGCATTTTTCTAAAGCTAATTTAAGCATAATAGTTCCATAGCCTTTATTTCTATATTCTGGTAATATTTTATAAAAAATTTGACTACCACTCTTTAACCAAAAATCATTTAATGTAGTTCTAATTCCTAGTTCTCCTATAGGATTATTATTCACATAAAATACATATCTTGTGCAACACGAATTGGTTTTTACATTTAGAATAGTTTCTTCTTGTACATAATTATTAAATTTTATTATAAACTCATCATATGAATCATTATAAAATTTATTGGTAGATCCCATTTCATTTTGAGGAAGACTTTTATACATATGATATACTTCTTTTATGTTTTTTATATTAGAAAATTCAATCAGTTTAAATTTCATACTATTTAATTCCCGTTCTATAATTAAATATTTTTATAACTTTATTTACATTATAATTTCACTTTATTTATCTGTCAACTAAGTTTTGATTTAGACAACAATTCCAAGTGTTTGTCTTATAGCTAAATGCTTTACTTATAATTTATTAAATTATATAATAAAATTAGGTAGTGATAATTATGAATGATATAGAAAAAATAATAGAGATAATTAAAGAATCTAAAAAAACGGTATTTTTTGGTGGTGCCGGAGTATCAACAGAAAGTGGAATTAAGGACTTTCGAAGTAAGGATGGATTATATAGTGAACAATATGCATTTCCTCCAGAAGAAATCTTATCCCATCATTTCTTTTATACTAATCCAAAATATTTCTACAAGTTTTATAGAGAAAAACTAAACCCAACAGGATATAAGCCAAACGTAGTTCATAAAACACTTGCACTTATGGAAGAAAAGGGATTACTATCTTCTATAATAACTCAAAATATAGATGGTTTGCATGAGATGGCACATTCCAAAAACGTTTTAAATCTTCACGGGACAGTTTACTCAAATACATGCACAAAGTGTCATAAAAAATATGATTTAAAATACGTTTTAGAAAGCAAAGAAATTCCATTATGCAGTTGTGGTGGTATAATCAAACCTGATGTTGTTTTGTATGAAGAACCACTCGATTATGAAACATTAGATAAGGCTATAAATGAGATAAAATCAGCTGACACGTTGATAATTGGAGGAACCAGTCTTTTGGTATACCCGGCAGCCTCTTTAATTAATTATTTTAATGGAAAAAATATCATCTTAATTAATAAAGAAGAAACAAAAAGTGATTATAAAGCAGATATAGTAATCCATGATAAATTAGGCAACGTATTTAAAAAAATAAAAGATGCTATAACTAGTCTGTAGCATCTTTTTCGTTTAATAATTTTCTTTTCTTTCCTTATACCCCGTTATTTTATTTCCAATAACATAAATTATTATTAATAAAGCACATATAGCTAAAAATCCGTATCCTATATTAGTTAAAGCATTTACGTTTATATTAGATGCTTTTCCTATTACTTTTTCAGTTATACGATAAGATAAATCATCTGTTATTAAAGGGGTTAAAAGAGCTAAAACTATACCTGATAATAGGAAGCTTACGCCAAGGTTAAGAGTCCATCTGTAATAAGTTTTCTTTAAAAACGCAATTAATATGGTTGCAATTAAGATAATACTTATGATAATCCATCTAAATAAAGGTTTAGTCATCCTATCATACATTTTAACTAGTTCTATTTCCTTAGTACTTAAGTTTTTCTTAACACTATTTCTAACGTTTTTATATATCTTATCTAATTTTCCACCATCAGATAGCTCACTTGCAATTTCCTCTTTTTTAGAATCAGAAACTTCTATTCCATTTTTTGTTAGTATACCCTCATTTTCATTTATTAAGTTTAATATTTCCTCTTTTGTTTTAGGAACGTCTACATCGTCACCTTTAATAACAGATTCTATTATGTTATCAAAATACTTATCTGTTATATTATATACCTCACTACTAGTTTGGATGGAGTCTCCTACCTTGCTTAAGGTATCATAATCTATATCAGTATATTCCTTTTTTATTTCACTTGTAACCTTTTCTTTTATTTCTAAAGAAACAACTTCTTTAGATAAAGTATCAACTATTATATCTTTAATACAAAAACTAATTGATAATAAACATATTAAAGCCGTAATTATAAGTGTTAATAATGCTATAAATATCTTTTTCATAAGTATTTTCCTTTCTATAAAAATATTATAACATATTACGTAAAATATATAGCAATTCTATTTTATAAATAGTATAATATTTGTGAAAGGTAAAGTAGTAGTATGGAAATTTTAAAACAAGCGTTAACTGACTTTTTAGAAAAGAAGTCTAACATTGATTTAAAAGAAATAAAAAGGGAATTGAAAATAAATGGTAACGAAGAAGAGTTACTATTAGAAAGGTGTTTAAAAGCTCTAGAATATGGTGGAATAATATTTCAAGATGATAAAGGAAGATACTCTCTTTTAAGCAAATCTCCATCTTTAATTCAGGGAAAGGTTCACTTTTTAACAAGCGGCGATGCCGTTATAACATCAAGTGATAATACAGAGGTTTTTATAAGCAAAGATAATGCAAAAGGTTTACTAGAAAAAGATATAGTTTTAGTAAACAATTTAAGGATGGATAAGAAAAATAATATTTATGGTATTTTATATAAAATAGTTAAAAGGAATTTGGAACAAATTTCTTGTGAGGTTGTTTTTGAAAATGGCAAAAATACCCTTATACCATATAATTCAAAATGCAAATCAGAAATAAAGATTGATCAAAAAACACTTGATAAATATGGTGTTGGTGAAATATTACTTATTGGTCTAGACGAAAAAGAATTATATGACGGTTATTTAATAAAAAAACTAGGTCACAAAGATGAACCTGACATAGATGAAAAAACAATCGCCTATGATCATGGTTTTGAAACTGATTATTCAAATAAATATTTAAAAGAATTGGAACAAATACCAACTAAAGTAGATAGTGAAAAGGAAGTTAAAAAAAGACGTGATTTAAGAGATAAAAACTTATTTACAATAGATGGTAAAGATACTAAGGATATAGATGATTCTGTTGGAATAGAAATTCTTCCTAATGGAAATTATAAGTTATACGTTTCAATCGCAGATGTATCTCATTATATTAAAGATAATACCGCAATATGTAACGAAGCGTTTAGAAGAGCTACTAGCGTATACATGAATGATACTTGTATTCCTATGTTTCATCCTAAAATATCTAACGGAATATGTTCTCTGCACCCTGGTGTTGATAGGCTCACTAAGACTTGTGAGCTAATAATATCACCAGAAGGAGAAGTACTAAGCTATGATATATATAAAAGTATAATTCATTCTAGAAAAAAGATGACTTATGAAGATGTTAATAAAATCCTAATAGATGGCAAAGATGTTTGTGGTTATGAGGATTTTAAAGATGATTTATTAATAATGAATGAATTATCAAAGAAATTAAATATTCAAAAAGAAAAACGAGGATATTTAAACTTTAATAGAGAGGAAATTAAGACTAAAGGAAAAGGATATAATATCGAGTTTGAAAAAAGAACACAACAAGATGCTGAAAAACTAATTGAAAACTTTATGTTACTCGCAAACGAAGCAGTTGCAGAATATATGACATATAGAGGTCTTCCATCAATTTATAGAGTGCATGAAAGCCCAGATGAAGACAAGATATTAAACTTTGTTGAAATGCTTAATAACATGGGATTTCACTTTAAAACTTGTAAGAACGTAACAAGTAAAAAATATATGCAAAATTTAGTTGATGAACTAATGAATAGAGATGATTTAGATAAAGATATATATTCTGAATTACTTTTAATAAGTACAATGAAAAGAGCCAAATATTCTAATTATAATTTAGGACACTATGGACTTGCTCTTAAAAACTATACCCACTTTACTTCACCTATTAGAAGATATGCTGATTTACAAATTCACAAACTATTGGACTTATATTTAAGCTTTCCTAATATAGATTATAATGAATTAGATAAATACCTTGGTGAAGTAGCTAATCAGTGTACCAAGATGAGCTTAGAAGCCGATAAAGCAGAAAGAGAAGCTAAAAAGATGCGTATGGCAGAATATATGGAGCATCACATTGGTGAAGAATTTGATGGAATCATAACGTATATAGGCTCTAGATATATAAACGTTAGGACAAGTTGTGGCATAATTGGTGTAATAAATTATTCTAATTTATACGATGACGATTACGTTTACTACTTTGAAGAAAATAAAATTGTAGGTAAAAATACAGGCAACTCTTACACTCTGGGCTCTCCTATTACCTTTACTGTTATGGATGCCTCAAAGAAGAATAGAACCATAAACTTTATGACGGGCAAGAAAAAAGATTTAAAAGGAGGTAAAGTTTATAAAAGAAAAAGAAATCATACAAGTTAATGTATGATTTTTTTCAAATAGAAAAGAACACAGTGGGTAAGATCCGTGTCCTTTAAACAATAAGGGAAGTTCTTATTGAGTACTTCCACTAATAAGATACTATATTTTAATCAATAAATCAAGCATTTTTTCGACTTTTTTCGAGTTTTTAACTTTTTTTCACTTTTTACATGTATAATCAGCTTTTTTTAATATTTTTATTATTTTTTCCTCACTATATTCTTTAGATAAATCAATAGTGCCATAATTATTTTCTTTATCTTCACTTAGCAAATTAATATTTATTCCATCATTAGATTTTTCTATAAATAAATTATCTAATATATAT
>ENA-OPSJ01001197-OPSJ01001197.1-human-gut-metagenome-genome-assembly--contig:-NODE-1197-length-20441-cov-2.812273_pt1 | contig 20441 bp, 7 predicted proteins | sample MGYA00241801_ERZ501893 | MGnify/ENA primary metagenome ERZ501893 (study PRJEB25962, sample SAMEA2042219) | human gut metagenome | biome: human gut; feature: human-associated habitat; material: faeces...
CGTAAGAAAAAGCTTCTGGAGAAACAGAAGGAAGGCAAGAAGCGTATGCGTCAGGTGGGTAACGTGGAAATTCCGCAGAAGGCATTTATGAGCGTTCTGAAACTGGACGACAAAAAATAGAAACGAGAACAGCATGCAAAATAAAGAAGAGTTAAGCCTGTATATCCATATCCCTTTTTGCGTACGAAAGTGCGGCTATTGTGATTTTCTCTCTGCACCGGCAGATGAGAAAGCAAGGGATCGGTATGTACAGGCTCTTCTTATGGAAATAGAGCGTTATCAGGGAACAGAAACAGCGGATAGAAAGATTAAAACACTTTATATCGGCGGTGGCACACCGTCAATTTTATCAGTGGATCAACTGGATTGTATTATGCAAAAAATTAAATACACATTTAATTTTTGTGATGATATAGAGGCGTCCATGGAAATGAATCCGGGAACCGCTTCAAAAGAGAAGTGCAGGGCACTTTATCAGATGGGGATCAACAGACTCAGCATAGGGCTGCAGTCTACAAATGACATGGAACTGAAAACACTCGGACGTATTCACTCCTATGAGGACTTCATAAACACCTATACATGGTGCAGAGAAGCCGGTTTTCAGAATATCAACGTGGATCTGATGGCAGCACTTCCTTACCAGACTGTGGAGAGTTATACCACAGGACTTCGTAAGATCATCCGCCTTGCACCGGAGCATATTTCGGCTTACAGCCTGATCTTGGAAGAGGGGACTCCTTTTTATCAAAAATATAATAGCGGATGTTATCCATTGCCGGATGAAGAGCAGGAACGTCTGATGTACAGGGAAACGGAGCAGATATTGGCACAGGCGGGGTATGAACGGTATGAAATTTCCAATTATGCGAAAAAAGGGTATGCCTGCAGGCATAATCTTGTGTACTGGCAGGGGGGAGATTATCTGGGGCTGGGACTTGGAAGCTCTTCCTATATGGATGGTGTACGGTTTCATAATACAACTGATTTCAATACTTATGTAAACCAAGGCGCATATGTTGAAGACCGGGAAGAGCTTTCCGTGCAGGCGAAGATGGAAGAATTCATGTTTCTGGGGCTGCGTGTCATGGCAGGTGTATCCGGGACGGAATTTGAGAAACGCTTCGGGAAAACAATGGAAGATGTCTATGGCGACGTTTTACGAAAACACGAAGAAGAAGGTCTTTTACAGATAGAACGCAAAGAGGATCGTAAAGAAGCAGCTGCCGCAGAACCTGCAAAAGGAAAAACAAATATTGAAAAAGTTATGTTAACCACAAATGGGGTTGATGTCAGCAATTATGTATTTGCAGATTTTCTGCTATAATCCTTGCGCTGTCTGTGTTTTCTATGTATAATAAAAATTGGTCGTTACTTTAACCAAACCCTATGCATACAATGGTATAAAACGTATTTGGGAGGCTTCCCTTGCAGACCTTTCAAAAACCACTTTCTGACGAGGAAGAAGCGTATTATCTGCAGATGCTTAAGGGGAACGATGTCAAACAGAGTGAGGAAGCCAGACAGATACTGATAGAAAGAAATCTGCGGCTGGTTGCCCATATTGTAAAAAAATACCAGAATGTGGAAGAGGACGCAGAGGATCTGATCTCCATAGGGACGATAGGACTCATTAAGGCGATCCGGACATTCGATGGAGGAAAAGGAAGCCGTCTGGCGACTTATGCAGCCAGATGTATTGATAACGAACTGTTGATGATGCTCCGTATGCGGAAGAAAACCGCAAGGGATGTATCCCTGTATGAACCGATCGGAACCGATAAAGAGGGAAATGAGATCAGCCTTTTGGATGTGACATTATCCAAACAGGAAGATTTTGCAGAGATGATCAGCCGGCGGGAGGATATCAGCAAGGTCAGAAGGCTGGTGTCTGCAGTTTTATCTGACAGGGAAAAAGAGATCATCACGATGCGTTACGGGCTCTCGGATGAACAGGAGCTGACGCAGAGGGAAATCGGGGAAAAACTGGGTATATCCAGAAGCTATGTGTCACGTATTGAAAAGAAGGCATTACTGACATTGAAAAAGGCTTTTGAAGATATGTAATGTATAATTCCGGTTTATGCCGGAAAGAAAAGAGAGGTACATTTATTATGGAAAGTTTAGAGGAAATACTGCACGTTGCCTATGAGGCGGGGGCATCCGATATCCATCTGACGGTTGGCATTCCACCAACAATGCGTCTGAATGGTCATTTGGTAAAGATGGATTATCCAATCCTCAGACCGGAGGATACACTGGAGCTTTGTCTGGATGTATTAAACCCGGTGCAGCGTGAAAAATTCGAGGAACGCGGGGAATACGACCTTTCAATTGCATTTGCCGGAATTGGTCGTTATCGTGTCAACGTATTCAAGCAGCGTGGTGCGATCGCGCTTGCACTCCGTACTATCACTGATGAAATCCCGGATCCTGAAAAGCTGGGAGTTCCGAAATCAATCGTAGATCTGTATCTGAGAAAGCGTGGACTTGTCCTTGTAACAGGACCTACCGGTAGTGGTAAGTCAACGACACTGGCATCCATCATCAATAAAGTAAATGAAAACAGAGATGCTCATATCATTACACTGGAAGAGCCGATCGAGTATGCGCATCATCATAAGATGTCCATGGTAAACCAGCGTGAGATCGGGCAGGATACGTTAAGCTTTGAAGCCGGTCTTCGAGCAGCACTTCGTGAAGATCCGGATGTTATTCTCGTCGGAGAAATGCGTGACTTTGAAACAATCAGTATCGCCATCACCGCTGCTGAAACAGGACATCTGGTATTCTCCACACTGCATACAGTCGATGCGGCAAGTACTGTCGACCGTATCATCGACGTATTCCCGGAGCATCAGCAGCAGCAGATCCGTGTACAGCTTTCCAACGTTATTGAGGCGATCATTTCCCAGACATTGATCCCTAACGTTGCAGGAGACGGACGATGCGCGGCTTTCGAGGTTATGCATGCTACATACGCTGTCCGAAACCTGATCCGTGAAGGTAAGTCACATCAGCTTGATTCCATTATCCAGACCGGTAAGAAGGAAGGCATGATGACACTGGATGATTCCCTGCTTGCTTTATATATGCAGAGAAAGATCTCCAAGGAAAACTGTATCCAGTTCTCGCGTGATCCGGAAAAAATGAAGACAAAAGTATTCTAAATCTTATAAAATCTAAAATCTGTGGCCGGGCAGGATTGCCTGCCCGGTCATCTGAAACATATCATTTATAATTTCAAAACATTCAATGAAATAAATCCCTTATAAAAGCAATAACAATTTATTTATCATGTCAAAAAATCAAAAAGGAGAACACATCTATGTACAAATCTATTCTGTCAGGGGCATTTCATGGCATGGAGAGCTTTCTGGTACAGGTTGAGGCTGACATTTCCGACGGGCTTCCGTGTATGGATATGATCGGCTATCTTTCAAGTGAAGTAAAAGAAACAAGGGAACGCGTACGCGTTGGTATCAAAAACAGCGGTTATCAGCTGCCTGTAAAGCGGATCACCATTAATCTGTCGCCTGCGGATGTCAGAAAAGGCGGCAGTGCATTTGACCTGCCTGTAGCACTTGCCCTGCTTGCAGCAAGCGGACAGATGGACGAGGCTGCTAAAATGGCGGATGCGGCAAGGGAAAACGAAGAGGCAAGGGGTATGGGAGAATATCTTGTGCTGGGCGAGATGGGGCTGGATGGCACGATCAAGCCGGTAAAGGGCGTATTTCCGATTTTGATGCATGCACTGGATATGGGAATCGGCAAGTGTATTGTTCCGATCGAAAACAGGGAAGAAGCAGAAGCGGTAGACGGTATGCAGGTCCGGGCTGTCAGCTCGCTTGCAGAAGCGGTATCTGTATGGACAGGAAGGCAGAATGCCGGCGGATCATCAGATGACCGGAATGCAGAAGAAAAAACAGAAGATGATGAAACCGTTGGAAGCCTTGTGACAAATCGGGAAAATAAAAAGGACTTTGCGGATGTATGCGGACAGGAAATGGCGAAGCGTGCTGCAGAGATCGCTGCTGCAGGATTTCATAACCTGCTGCTGGTCGGACCGCCGGGCAGCGGGAAATCTATGATCGCAGAGCGGATTCCTACCATTATGCCTCTGATGAGCAGGGAGGAAAGCATTGCTGTTACAAAAATTTGCAGTATGGCAGGAAAACTGCAAAAAGGAGAAGGGATGGTATGGCAGAGACCTTTCCTGCAGCCGCATCATACGATCACTGCACAGGCTCTGGTAGGAGGCGGAAATACGCCGATGCCAGGAATTGTGACGCTGGCACATCGAGGTGTGCTGTTTTTAGATGAACTGCCGGAATTTGGCAGAGAAAAGCTAGATCTTTTAAGACAGCCTGTTGAGGATAAGAAAGTGCAGATCATCAGGGCAAGATATGCCTGCACGTATCCTTCGGACTTTTTACTTGCTGGTGCGATGAACCCATGCCCATGCGGCTATTACCCGGATCTTCATAAGTGTAATTGTACGGATCAGGAAAGAGAAAGATATCAAAAGCGTGTTTCTGGGGCACTTTTAAACAGATTGGATATCTGTGCTGAAGTAGGACGGATTGAGTGGGGACAGTTACAGAAACAGGGAAATGAATCAAGTGCAGTGATTTCGAAACGTGTACAAAAGGCGATCAACAGACAGAAGATAAGATATGGGATGGACAATAAATTTAATGCAGATTTATCCAATGAAGAAACGATACTGTACTGCGGAATGAATGCAGGTGCAGAGCGGATTCTGGAGAGAACCTACACAAAATACCAGCTAAATCCAAGAAGCTTGTTCCGTATCCGCAGGCTGGCAAGAACGATCGCCGATCTGGCAGAGTCGGATGAGATAAAAGAGGCGCATGTCAGTGAGGCGATAGCGCTGAATAAGGGGTTGTGGCATGCGTAAAGGAGACCTTACATGACAACAAAAAACATAGAAGAACAAAAGAAATATGAATACTGGCTGTACCAGACAAATCCGCTGCGGCGAAGCCGCATGATCCGGATGACGGAGAGGGGGATCAGCCCAAAAGATCTTTATGAGATGAAAGAGGAAGAACTGAAGAAGCTGTGGCGGTCTATTTGCCAAAATGGGCAGGAAAGTGTGACGGAAAGAGATATCGCCCTTATTTTAGAAAGCCGCAGGACATTTGACCTGCAGGGAGAATATGCAAAACTGCAGGAAAAAGGAATCACATTTGTATCCATATTGCATGAGGACTACGCATATAAGCTGCGTAATATTCCCGATCCGCCATTCGCCTATTTCAAAAGGACAGATAATACAAAGAACAGATCGGATCAGCCGACGATCGCCATCATCGGAGCCAGAAACTGCAGCGGATACGGAAAAGAAATCGCAAAAAGACTGGGAATGTGCTGCGCAGATCTGGGGATGACGGTTGTCAGTGGACTGGCAGCAGGAATTGACAGTATAGCGCAGGAAGCTGCCAATCAGGCGGGCGGCTTTGTACAGGCGGTGCTGGGAAGCGGTGTAGATATCTGTTATCCGGCGCAGAACAGGAGCCTGTATGATGCAGTACTGAAAAACGGTGAGATCCTCAGCGAATATCTGCCGGGGACAGCGCCTATGGCATGCAATTTTCCCCCACGGAACCGGATCATCAGTGGCCTAAGTGATGCCTTGATTGTGGCAGAGGCAAGGCAGAAAAGTGGGACAAGCATTACAGTCAATATGGCACTTGAGCAGGGAAAGGATGTGTATGCCATTCCGGGGCGGATCACGGATCCGATGAGCCTTGGCTGCAATCACATGATCAGCCAGGGAGCAGGCATTATCACAGATGTCGAGGAAGGTCTGCTGGAAATCAGGCAGATGATACTGGAAAGAAAAGTACAGACGGGCTATAGTGCCGGCTCATGTACCGGGAATCAGAATGGAATACCTCAGTATGCTGATGAAATGCATAAACACGCGGATAAAAGCAATATATCACAAGATGGAATGGGTTTACATAACATGAACGAAAGGAAGAATCCGTATGAAAAGGATGACCTGAAAGGCCGTCTGTATGCTTGCATGGACTATATGCCAAAAACGATGCAGCAGCTTTATGAAGAAATCGGAGATGTCAATATTGCGGAGATCATGACAGCTCTTTTGCAGATGGAACTGGATGGAGCGGTTGTGGAAAAGGGAGGGGCGTATTCTTTATGAAATCGTTTTTTTTATTTGGTGAGTTGGGCATAATTCACAAAAAAAAGCGTTCATTTTGCAACTTTACAGCATTGAATTATGGCAATGGAAAAATTATAATAAAAAAGACTATATGATGCGCTGACTGTGTCTGTAATGATGGGAACATGTTGGGGCAGACAACATCCGGTCATGCATCTTTCATATATGTCATGATAAAGAGCGAAACAAATAAGAAAGGGGATACATGAATGGTATTTAACAAATTACCGAAAGAGATGAGAAGAACACTTGCGCTCACGCTGGCTGCCTCTATGGTGGCTACGGGAACGCAGACACCGGTTCTTGCAGATCAGGTGCAGGAGGTTTCTGTGCAGGAAGTGCAAAATGCGCAGACAGAGGCTGGAGAGGAACAAAATGTCCGGGCTGCAGAGCAGCAGGAAGAAGTACCCGTGGCAGAAGAGCAGACAGGTACAGATAAATCTGTACAAAAGCAGACGCTGTCTGCAAATGAGGTCAACCCGGTTGATCCTGTTACAGATCCGAATGGGCAGGAAAGCAAGATTGAAACACAGGCAGCAGAAGAGGAAGAAATTGAGGCTGAGACAGCAGATGGAGAAGTTACCAGTGCTACATATGTAGAAATTGTCGTACAGGATCAGGAAGGTAATTATGCCGGCAAAGTGAACTGTGGTTTTGACTTTGATAGTGTGAATCATACAGCAAGACTTGTTAGAATCTTACCGGCGGAAAATGAATCATACAGAACGGCAGTGGATGAAAAGAGCAGTGTTAAGCTGATTATTAAAACAGTATCATATAATAAAGAGGAATATACGGTTAATACGATTTATAACGACGGTGGAATCTGTGGAGCAGGTCTGCCCAATCTTGATCTTGTCATAGGGAAAGAAGTTACCTTGATCGGAACCAATGCATTTAAGGATGTGGGAGCCAAGACTCCGGTGAAGTCAGTCACATTTGAAGCAGAATCCGGGTTAAAAGAGATTGGTGATTATGCATTCAGTGCTGCGAATCTGAGCGGAGAGGTTATACTTCCGCAATCAGTAGAAATATTGGGGGAAGGTGCATTTCGTGGTACAGCGTGTACAAAATTCACCTTCGAAGCCGGCTCTAAAATGACAGCAATGGGTGATAGCGTATTCGCGAATTGCGGCAAGCTGACAGAGGTTGAGAATTTCCCGAGTGGTATTACCAAAATCCCTGACAGTAGCTTTATGAGCGATAAAGTACTTGCAAAGGTTACTTATGCAGCTCCGGAAAAAATGACAGGAATCGGTGCGAGTGCTTTTTCCGGTTGTGAGGTACTTGTTTCAGATGCATCGTATTCGCCGATTACAGAAAATATGGTCACAATCGGAGCATCTGCATTTATGGGGTGTAAAGGGGAACAATTTACAACTGTTACCATTCCGGCAAGTGTAACAAAACTGGAACAAAATACATTTGCAAATTGTCTTAGCCTGGCAACGGTTACATTTACAAATACAGAAAGTGTAACGGAAATTGCAGCAAAGTGTTTTGCAAATGATGGTGCATTAACAGAGTGCGAGCTTCCCGCAAAATTGGAAGTGCTTGGCGACTCTGCTTTTGGTGCGACTGCGCTCACCCATGTACGTATTCCGGTTACGCTGCGGGAGGCAAAACAGCCATTTTCTAAATGTCAGCAGATCGGACAGATTGAATGGGAAGAAGGGCTTACCAAGGTAATAGATAATCTCTTCCAAAATATGGAAAGCAGCCTAAAAGTGGATTTTCAGAATCAGATCACAGAAATAGGAAATCATGCATTTGATTCCAGTTTAATTACCGGCATAACAGGAACTAACAAACTGGTAAAGATTGGAGAATATGCGTTTAATAGTTGTGCGGGTATAAGCGGTAAAGTAGAATTACCCGCCGTAACAGAAATACATGCCTATGCATTTTCGAAGATCTTTGCAACAGATTTTGAAATTTCGGAGAATATTACATTAATAGATAACAGCGCTTTTATGAATTGTACAAACCTGAAAGCAATAAACAAGAATGATGGTGTTGCAGACGTCGATCTTGGTAATATGACGAAGCTGGCAGAAATCGGAAAACAGGCATTTGCAGGATGTTCTTCCATTGTCAGCCTGCGTCTGAGCGGAACCATTACAAAAATCAATGACAGTGCATTTTCAAAACTGACTACTCTGGCGAATGTCAAGTTTAATGACAATGGCGAAGCAGGAACAACGGAACTTGGTAGCAGTGTGTTCTCCGGGTGTACAAACCTTGTAGAAGTATCAACGGCAAAAAATGTTGGAATTATTGGAAGCAGTGCTTTTTCAGGCTGTATCAAGCTGATGCGTTTGAATTTGGCGGAAGGCTTACAGATCATTAAGAGCGGTGCTTTTTCAGGCTGTGCACGTCTGGAGGGTGCTTTGCCGGAAGGAGTAAGTGAAAAATATTCCAGCGCAAGTGGTGCAAAGGTAATGCTGCCAAATGAAAAGGCGGTTCTTGAAATTCCGGGAACAGTAACAGCTATAGAGGATAGTGCATTTGCGAGCTGCTATAGTGCGGATGAAACACTTCAGGCAGATGGCGAAAAAGAGCCGTCTGACTATAAAATCGGCATCAAAGCAGTTCATATTGCAGGTAATCCTGCGGGCACAACAATCGGTGCTTCCGCATTTGCAGGCTGCCAGAATCTGACAAAACTGACATTGGGAGAAGGCGTGACCGGGTTAGGAGACAGTGCCTTAAAAGATACCAGACTGGAAGAAATTACGATTCCATCGACCTTTGAAACCGGTACTGCGAAGAATTCTCCGTTTACATCCGGGGAAAACAGTACTCTGAAGAAAGTGACATTTGCAGATGGTATTCAGGTGATTCCGCAGTATTTCTTAAACAACATTACAACACTGACTAAAATCGAAATACCGGCAAGTGTGCAGAAGATCGGGGATCATGCATTTGCAGACTGTAGTAATCTTACAGCGGTGACTTTTAAAGAACAGGCTGATTCAAAGCTTACAACGATTGATACAAGTGCCTTTGAGGGCTGCAGCCTGATGAAACTTTCTAAACTGCCTGAGGGTTTGACAACAATCAATGCATCTGCTTTTAAAGATTGCAAAAAAATAAGTCTCACAGACCTTCCAACAGGTTTGATAACAATCGGTAACGCAGCGTTTGAAAACTGCACAATGCTTCGGATTGGCAAACTGCCTGCTATAACAGCCTTGGGAATGGCTGCATTCAAAAACTGTGTTAATCTCCCGCGTCTGTCAGTAGACACCTCTAATTTGGCTGAGATCAATGCAACAGCATTTGAAGGATGTACAGGCCTTAGCAGTGTTCAGATTAATGGTGGTGAAAAGAAACAAACGACGATTGCTGATGGGGCGTTTGCGACATGTAATAGTTTAAAATGGTTAGATATTGAGAATGTCAAATCGATTGGAAAAAATGCATTTGCAAAGCTGCCGTTTTCAGCATTGGAGATCAATCAAGTAGATACCATCGGGGAATCTGCCTTTGCAGGTTGTGATAAATTAGAAAATCCGGTCATCCAAAATGTAAAAACAATTGGTGCTTCAGCATTTGCGGGATCTGGAGCGCAGACAGACGATAACAAAGTATTGCTGGATTCTATTCAGAATGTGGGCAGCAGGGCGTTTGAAGGATGCCAATTTACAAGTGCTGATATCAGGGATTTGGAGAAAGTTACAACTTACACAGATCCGGAAACAAAGATTGAGTATTCTCCATTTGCAAAGAGCAGCATTAAAAAAGTGGAGTTTAGTGATGAGACAAAGAACACTGTTTGCACAAAGGCATTTAAAAATGTAACCAGTTTACAAAGCGTGGTGCTGGATTATTGCCTCACATACGGTAATATTTCCACCATTGATGCAAGTGCTTTTGAGGGCTGTGTGAATCTGACTGATATTAACCTGAGTGATAAATTGACAACGATCAACGGACTTGCTTTCTACAATACAGGATTGACAGAAATTACGGTTCCGGCTTCGCTGACAAAGATTACAGCAGCATCCGCTGCAGGGAAAACAGTCAGTCCATTTGCAGGAGGTGTGCTGAGAAAAGTAACGTTTGCAGATGGTGTAACAAAATCATTACAGGGTATGTTTATGGGTACGACTTCTCTGGAAGAAGTGGTATTACCGGAAAGTCTCAAAACGATCGACCAGAATACCTTTAAGGATTGCAGCGGCCTTAAGAAGTTATCAGTAGTAAAGAGTGATCAGGAAACAGGAGAATATGTAGCTGCTGAGGAAAATGTACTTGATACAGTAGAAACCATTAATGCAGGTGCGTTTAACGGCTGTTCTTCTCTGGAAACACTTACATTAAAGAATGTTGCAAAAATTGATTCCAGTGACACAAACAGAACTTTTGGCGGCTGTATGAGCTTAAAGAAGGTATCTGTTACCGGTGTGACGACAACAGATAACACAGGAAAGACAACACTGAGTACAACAATCGGAACATCTGCCTTTAAGGACAATAAGGCGCTGAAAGAGATAAATCTGGATACGATCAAAACCGTATCGCAGGAAGCATTCAGAGGCTGTGGTGTGGCAGATGATGGAACAGATCCTGCAACATTAACTCTGAATCATGTAAACGCTATTGGGGCGCTTGCTTTTTACGGATGCGGATTTAAGGCAGTACAGATACCGCGTCAGCTGACTTCCGTAGCAACCGGTAAGATCAATGGAGTGGAATATGGTCCGTTCGCAGGCGGAAAACTGGAAACAGTTTCATTTGGTACGTTGATCAATACTATTCCGGATAATTTATGCATGAATACTACAAGTCTGCAGAAGATTGAGCTGCAGTCTGTCAAAGCAAGCCTGAAAACGATTGGTAAAAATGCATTTAAGGGCTGTACATCGGTAGAAGAAGTTACAATTCCGCAGGGCATTTCAACTGTCAGCAATTCAGCTTTTGAAGGCTGCAGTGGACTGACAGATGTTACGATAGCAGCGAAGACGATCAATGCCAAGGCTTTTGCAGAGTGTACAAATCTGAAGGCAGTGAAAATGGAAGAAGGGGTGACGACAATTCAGGGCATGGCATTTGCCAACACACAGATTTCTGCTGTTACCATACCTTCTACCCTCACAACGGCCGGAACGACAAAAGAAGGAACCATTGAAAAAGGACCTTTTGCCGGAACGATGATCGCAACAGTGCATGGGCAAACAGAGGACAGTACCGAAGTACAGGAAGGCGCAACAATTCTGCCGGAAACCAAAAAAATACCGGATAATCTTTTCCTTGGCTGTACCTCTATTATAGATGTACAAATTCCGGAAACTGTTACTGAGATTGGGCAGAAAGCATTTAAGGATGCCAGCGGTGTTGAAAATGTGACGTTTGCCGTGAATACGGAAACCGGTGAAGTAAAGGGAGTAGAGAAGATTGGCATCAGTGCATTTGATGGCTGCAGCTCATTGCAGGAGCTTGTTTTGCCGGAAACTGTAACAGAGGTGTTGCAGGGAGCTTTTGCAAATGAAGGAGCTCTGGTAAAGGCTGATATGAGTCGGGCAGCATCTCTGAAAAAATGGGATAAAGAGTCATTCAAGGGGGATACAGCACTGGCAGAGGTTGTTCTGCCGACAGCAGGCGGTATCACAGCAATTCCGGATGGCGCATTTGCAGGATGTACCTCTTTGACAGGTGAAAACCTGAAAATTCCAAAAAATATTGTAACGATCACAGCGAATGCTTTTAAAGAGTCCGGTTTGAAGAAGCTGTATATACCAAATCAGGTGACAACGATCGGAACAAGCGCATTTGAGGCTTGTAAAAATCTGGAAGATGTGCATATTAGTAACAATATATCGGTCATCAGTCAGAGTACGTTCAAAAACTGTGAGAAGCTGGAAAAAATTGAGATTCCGGTTAAGGTAGACCAAATTGGAACAAATGCATTCTATGGTTCCGGACTGAAAGACGTATATATTTTTGGAGATCCGGAGATTGGCGGTGGTATCACAAATACCTATGCAGGCATGAAAAATCAGCTTTCTGTTTTTGAAAAAGAAGTTGTGGATGAAACAGCCAGTGCAGTGAGCCAGCATATATTTAATGCAGACTTCACAATTCACGGTGCTGAAAATACAAAACTTAAGACAGCGTTTTTTGATACATACAGAACAGAAACAGACGGACCGTCTGTACCAAATGTTGCAGATGGCAAGGGAACGATCGCTATTTACAGTACGAGTCTGGCGAATACAGATCAGCCATGTATGAAATGGGATAGTCTGGATGAAGCCACTTACAAGGCTGCAGCAATTAAGCTGGAGCAGTCCGAACTGACTATGATGCTCAAGAACAAAAAAACATTGGTGGCAAGTGTAATTCCGGCTGATGAGACGAAGGAAGACAGCGTACTGGATGCGCTCACATGGGAATCTAGTGACGAAAAGATTGCAAAAGTAGATGCCAATGGTGTGATTACCGCGAATGCAGAAGGTACGGTAACGATAACTGCAAAAGCGGGAGATGTAAAGGCAGAATGCAAGGTTAAGGTAATCAGCCCGATCAATACCTGCGTGATGCAGAAGGAGGGTGAAACGGATAGTCTGACTTCTCTGGCACTTAGAGGCGGTGAAAGTATCGCTGTGACTTTCGATGTACAAAAATCCAATAAGCAGGCATCCGATGAGTATACAATAAAGGCGGGAGACGCTTCTGTGATCTCTGTTGAGAAGAAAGATAAAAGTAGCAATACTTATGTGATAACTGCCCTGAAGAAAGGAAAAACTTCTATCATTTGTAGTGCAACGGATGGATCTGAATTTACCCAAACGTTTGATGTAACGGTTGATTCAACACAGCATATTGTTGCGGATCCAACGAAGTTTACCAATAATAATGAGGACGGTTCCCATAATTATGAAGCAAATACAAAAGATTCCTGGACCTATCATGTGGACGGTGTATCTGAGATAAAGATCACATTTGATCCTGTGACAGAAGTAGAGCCTGATCATGACTTTATACTTGTGTATGACAAAGATGGAAAATCGTTATTGTATGATGGAGATACTGCTGTAAATGGTGTCGCAACTGTAGTGGCAGAAGATAGTACAGTGAAGTATAAGTATACGGGCGATCAGCTTGATGACCGGACGTTTACAGTAAAAGGTGATACCGTCAGAGTGCAGATTGACGCAGATGCAAGTGGTGAGCGTTACGGATTTAAAGTCAGCAAGGTTGTAACGAAGAATACGATCGATTATAAATTGAATGGCGGACTTACCAAAAATAATCCAAATCCTTATTCATTCAGCTCAGATAGTACAGAGCCTATTATACTGAAAGATGCAACAAGAGAAGATGCAATCTTTGCCGGATGGTATACGGATAAGGCTTGTACCATTCCGATTACAGAAATCAAACCGGGTATAGGTGGTGTTACAGTTTATGCCAAATGGCAGGAAAATCCGGCTGTTATTTATAAGCTGAATGGAGCACCGGATTCTGTGAATAAGCAAAATCCGAAGTATGTACCATTTGATAATGAGGAGGAAATTGTATTACAGGCAATTGAGAGAGAAGGCTATACGTTCCTTGGCTGGTATACGGACAAAGAATGTACAAAGCAGATTACTGCGATACCTGCTCATACGAAAGTGGCATTAACAATTTATGCAAAGTGGGAAAAGAAGACAGCACCGGCAGAACCGACACCGACACCTACACCTGTGCCAACACCGGAACCGTCCAAAGTACCAACACCGCAGCCTTCCAAAACGCCTGCTCCGGAGCCTTCAAAGACACCTTCGCAGGAACCGGCTAAGACACCGGAAAATAAACCGGCGAAGGCAGGTACACAATTATCGACTGCAGAAGCAGGTGCTTCTTATCAGGTTGTGAGTGAGGATGAAAAGCAGCCTACGGTCGTTTATACAGCACCGGCAGATAAAAATGTAAAGAAGATAACTGTTCCGGCGACAATTACGGTAGGAGGCATTACCTATAAGGTTGAGTCGGTTGCACCGGATGCATTTAAAAATTGCAGGAAACTGACAAGTGTTAAGATTTCAGCAGGTGTTCAGAAAATAGGTAAAAATGCATTCAGTGGCTGTAGTAAGCTTTCTTCCGTGACAATTGGCAAAGATGTTACAGAGATCGGTGCCGGCGCTTTTGCAAATTGTAAGGCTTTGAAGAAGATCACAATACCGGCAGCGGTTACAAAGATCGGCAAAAAAGCATTTAACAAATGTAAAAAACTCAAGACAGTGACCATAAAAACAAAAAAACTGAAAACTGTCGGCGGTTCAGCATTCAAGGGAATTGCAAAGAAAGCGGTTATCAAGCTGCCAAAGGCAAAGAAGGCTGCTTATAAAAAGCTTTTAAAGAAAAAATATGATAAAACAACAAAGCTGAAATAATGAGAGTTTAAAAGGAGGAAAAGTATGAGAAAGAAACACTTGCTTACGAAAGCACTGACACTGGTGCTTTCAGCAGCAATCTGCGCCGGAGGAACCGGGCTGGAAACTCTGGCTGCGTCTGTGGAAATTACACAGACGCAGGAAGTGCAGCCGGATGGCGCGCAGGAACAGGCAGATACTGTATCAGCAAATGATGCAGCAACTGAAGAAAACGGGGATACAGTGACAGATCCGGAAGAGCCACAGGAAGAAGTCACGCAGGGGGAACTAGCTGATCCGGAAGAGACGGATGATGAAAATGAAACAACAGGCGAAGAGGAAACAGAAGCTGGCGAGGAAGATCTGGATGCGGATGAAGCAAAACAGCTTCCGGTTGACTCAGAGCTTTTTGCCAATGTCAGTGAAGATACCAACCTGACTAAAGCGGTAATCGCACTCTATAATGAGGCAACGGATTCCTCTGTGACAGAAGGCACTTTCACAATCGGTATGTTAAAAGAATATACAGGGATTTTTGACTTTACCAGCGCAAGTGCCAGTAAATATGCCCAAAACATTACAGACATCACCGGGCTTGGCTGTGCCAGAAAAGTAACAGCAATCGATATCAGTACAACACAGATAACTGTGATCCCGTCTTTTGAGTTTAATGGATGTACACAACTGACAGAGATTAAACTGCCTTCCACTGTGAATAAGGTAAGCGATCGTGCATTTGCAAGTTGTAGCGGACTGGCAGAGATCAATCTGCCGGATACAGTAACAGAAATTGGTGCATATGCATTTAGCAGTTGTTCAAAACTGGCGGGGATCAACGCAGTAAAAGACGGAACAGACAGTATCTTGGATACACTGCCGTCATCTTTGACACAGATCGGAACAAATGCATTTGATGGTTGTTCTGCGCTGCGGAAAATTGTCGTTCCAAGCTATGATGGTGCGATCCTGCAGAATGCGACATCATTGTTTGCAAATTGCAGCTCTCTGGAAGAGGTAGAGATCGGAAGCAGCATCATGCATATTCCGAGTTCCGGCTTTAAAAACAGTGGTGCTGCAGCGGGTATGGTAGTGACGATAGAAGAAGGCTCCAAGTTGAGTAAAATTCTGCAGTCTGCATTTGAAGGCGCTTCTATGAGCAGTATTGATCTTTCCAATTGTACAAGATTGACAACAATTGAAGCAGATGCCTTCGCAAAAGGAAATTCCAAAAATCCGCTGACAGAGATTAAAATGCCGGCTGATATCAAAGAGGGAGAAACACAGCTGCAGCTTGACATTGGAAAAGAAGCCTTTTATCAGGCACCACTTGCCAACATGTATACAGGAGATACGGCTGATCAGATTGTAACACTTCCTGATTATGTAAAATCTGTTGGTGTAGCAGCATTTGCAGAAAATACTGCAATGCAGGAACTGGTACTTGCTGCTGATTGTAAAACGATCGGTGATTTCGCATTTAATGCCTGCAGCAATCTGGAAAAGGTGACACAGAGCACAAGAGACGGAGTTTGTGCAACGGAAAGCATCGGAACCTGCGCATTTCGTGCAACGGGATTTGCAGATGCCAGCTTCCTTGGCAAGATGAATCAGCTGAAACGGATCGGTGGAGAAGAGCAGAATCTGGACACCATGGAAGACCGTGAGGAGGAAGGCTATAAAAATATCAAAAAACCGGATTACACAAAGAATTATGTGAAGAAAAATGAAAAATTCGGTTCAGAAGTATTTACAGAAAGTAAAGTAACGACGGTTGTGCTTCCGGCTTCCATTGAAGTGATAGAAAGCCGTGCATTCTATAATTGTCAAAATCTGGAAAATGTTACGTTTGTGAGTGGGAAAGCGCAGTCTGATAAGACCTGTCAGATCAATTCAGAAGCATTCAGACAGTGTAAGAAAATGACAAAAACTGTTCTGCCGACAGACAAAGAACTGGAAATTGAAAAGGGTGCTTTCCTGAAATGTGAGAAGCTGGCATCTGTAGCGGAGCCACAGACAGAAGGAGAGAATGCTAAAGATTATAACGGTACTTTCCCGGCAACGCTGTCAAAAATTGCAAGCAGTGCATTTGATACAACCGGACTGAAGGAAGTGATCTTACAGGATCGCGCGGACGGTAAAATGCCGGAAATCGGAACCTATGTATTTATGGACAGTATGTCACTGACAAAGGTTGTTATGCCACAGGCAACGGCGAAACTGGAAAAGGGTCTGTTTTACGATTGTGGTATTAATGATTTTTCAACATCAGGTACTGTAAAGAATCTGGAAGAAATTGATGATTTCGCATTATTTGGCAGTACTTTCGAAACATTGGATCTGTCTCCTTATACAAAATTGAAACGTTTGGGTAGTCATGCACTTGCTTATCGGGATTTGAATAGAAAACCGAATGCCAGAACAAGCAGAAATGCAAATAATAGTGTAAAAACCATAATTTTACCAAACAATATAGAAAATGGAACATTGGAGCTTGGGGATTTCTTACTGCGTGGAGCTTATCACTTTGACACTTTGAAGGTAAAGGATCGGGAATCCTGTCAGCGGGATGGTGTTGTAAGTATTCCGGATTATGTAACAAATGCCTCCTGTGTGGGTGGAACTTTCTCTGCGACAGCTGTAAAAGAAGCCTTCTGGGAGTATACAACGACAGGAAAGAATCCATGGACTTATATTCCTGAAAGCATGTTTAATGCAACGGATGTTGCAGATATTTCAAAATGCTTACTGCCGGTAAGTGATCTGAAGGAGATTAAAGCCAGCGCATTCCTTGGCTGTCGGAAACTTACCACGATAGATATCAGGGCATATGAAAATCTGGAAACCATAGGGGAAAGTGTATTTGGAGAATGCCTGAATCTGCAGGATGTGTATATGGCACCTAATATTAAGAAATTGCCGAATTATGCTTTTTTTGTTGGGTACTACGATGAAATCACAAGCAGTGGGGGATATTATTCGTGCTTACAATATGTAGATCTTGCCAATATTGCAGAAATCGGGGATTACTGTTTTGGCTCCGTGAACTTAAAAGATGATACAGCGGGAAGTGGTACGAAGCAGTATGTAATCTGGCCGTCAGTGCTGCAGGCGATCGATCTTTCCAATGTGACAAAGATTGGAACAGGCGTTTTCTGGGGACAGACAAACTTGAAGACTGTGAAATTTAATGATAGTTTAAAAGAAATCGGAAACAGGGTATTCCAGAGTTGTGCGTCCTTGAGTTTGAAGCCGGAAACTGCAACGAATATTACAAAACCGGCAGATGGTACAACTGTAGAGATCAAAACAGCAGGACTTCCTGCCGGTCTGGAAAGCATCGGAGAATATGCGTTCTACAGATGTGAAAATCTGGATACCGTAAAGTTCGGATCCAATATAACCAAGATTGGCAAATATGCATTTTCTGAAACAATCGGACATTTTAATTATGCTTATAAAGATAGTGATGGACATTATATAGCACCAACGCTCGAACAAAGTAAAAAAATGTATGATTGTACCAATATAAAAAAGTATACCGACAAAGATGGTATAGAAAAGGTAAAAACGACTGATTATGACTTTACACAGGCAACAAAACTTGCGACGATTGGAGGTTATGCATTTTATATTTCAGACATTGGAAAAGTGGATCTGCAAAATTGTAAGGTAAAGGATCTGGAGAGCTTTGCATTTGCAGACTGCCCATATCTGGATAGCGTAGAACTTGGAAACAGTGCTCAGCAGGCAAAGGATAACAGCTTTGCTGCCTGCCCAAGATTACAGACCTTCCGGGTATATACAACAACAACGATCAGTAAAAAAGCATTCAATGCAGTTTCTAAATTTAACAATGATGCAAAAAATAACACAGCGATTGCAGATATTTATGATTCGACAGCTACAAAGGCATCATTATCTATTGATGTAACAACGGAACCGGTAACTACAATCGGTATAGGGGGCGAGACGACGCTGCCATATTATGTGACACCTTATGAAAAGGGAGATGAGCCGGCATTTAGTTATCTGCTGATCGGGGATCAGAATTCACCGGATACAATTGATCAGTATATGCGCGTAGAAGGCAGAGTGGCATCTTATTATTATAAGAAGATCAATGATGATACAACAGATGCTTATCGTGTGGGTGAGGAGTACTTTACCAATACAAAGGATCCGATCACGGTAAAAACAAGTGCAGGTCAGACGGTAGAAACAATTAAGATCACCGGATTAAAGCCGATGAATGCAAATGAAACGGCAGAATTTAACATCCGTACAGCAATTGCCTATGAAAGAGCGGATAACGGAAGAGATAAAAACGCAAAACTCACGCCGATCAAGAGCGAGTTTACAACAACATATCACATTAATATTGCTTCCGTCCCATTCCGGGCGCTGCTTTATACGGATGCCAACAGAACAAAAGAGGAAAATCTGGCATACGATGCAGCAAACGGAACAGCAACTCTGACACAGACAATACGTGCATGCAAAAAGAAAGCAAATTACAGTCAGAATTATTATTTTGATCTGAAAAATCTGAAGGCTTCAGAGTCAAAACCAAATACCTGTAACCTGATCATTGAAAGCAGTGACCCTTCCGTCATTGCAATAGCAGGTGCAGCTAAGCTGGTAGCAGGAAGTACCAATAAATGGAAGCTTGATGCAAGCGCGTATGGAAAGAATGTAGAAACCGCATGGGCTGCAACAAAAGGTAAAAGCTTTAGTGTGAGTGCCAAGAAACCGGGATCTGCGACAGTTAAGATTTATCCGGAAGGAAGTCCGGCGCAGACGATTACAATGACTTATAATGTGGTGGCGGATATCCAGAGCATATCACTGGCAATGCCGACAGAATTTGCAGCCGGTGTCAGACCGGGAGATACTTTTAATGTTCTCAATAGCGTAAGAACCTATTTGAATGGATCGGTATCAAAAGCAAAGAATGACTTAGGAACATTATTCCAACTGACGGATAATAAAATCACTTATACATCAGATAAGCCGCAGGTACTTAGTGTAGATGCACAGGGTAATGTAACGGTGCAGAGTGTAACGGCAGAAAAACAGACCGTAAAGATTACAGCTACGGTCATAACACCGGATGGTGACAAGGTAGAAGGTTCTGTAAACTGTAATGTGGCATATCCGCAGATGAAGAACGGTGCAGAGACAAAGGACAGTACAGGTGCAAGTGTGACAGTAAAAACTGCCGGAAGTGCAACAAAGCAGGGCGAGGTAAAATATACAAAACCTGCGGATGGTGCATCAAATGTAACAATTCCTGCTACAGTTGTCGTAGATGGTGTAACCTGTAAGGTAACAGAGGTAAGTGCAGATGCCTTCAAGGGAAATAAGACAGTTCAGAATGTCACAATACAGGCGGATGTAACAACCTTACCCAATGATATGTTTAAAGGCTGCACAAATTTGCAAGCTGTAACATTACCGTCCGGTATTACGAGTGTTCCGAGTGGAATGTTCAATGGCTGCGGTAAATTGAAGACGATGAAGATTCCGGGTAAAGTAACAGAGATTGGAGCGAATGCGTTTAAAAACTGTAAGGCGCTGACGAAGATTACGATTCCGAAGCCTGTAAAAACGATTGGAAACAGTGCATTCAGTGGCTGCAGCAAGCTGAAAACAGTTACGTTCCATAAAAAAGCAGTTTTGACAACGATTGGAAACAGTGTGTTCAGTGGATGTAAGGCAATGAAGGCAATCTCACTGCCAAAGAAGCTGGAAAGCATTGGAAGCAAGGCATTCTATAAGTGCGGTAAACTGAAAACAATCAAGATTCAGTCGACGGTATTAAAGAAAGTTGGAAAGAATGCGTTTAAGGGTATTTATAAAAAGGC
>ENA-OPSJ01001203-OPSJ01001203.1-human-gut-metagenome-genome-assembly--contig:-NODE-1203-length-20399-cov-2.204729_pt1 | contig 20399 bp, 26 predicted proteins | sample MGYA00241801_ERZ501893 | MGnify/ENA primary metagenome ERZ501893 (study PRJEB25962, sample SAMEA2042219) | human gut metagenome | biome: human gut; feature: human-associated habitat; material: faeces...
CGCGCCGCCGAAAAAAGAACTATTAAACCAGGTTTTACTTTAGCCGAGGTATTGATAACCTTAGGTATAATAGGTGTTGTTGCGGCTATAACACTTCCTTCCTTGGTGTCGAAATACAAGGATAAAGAGCTGACAACTCGTGCTAAAAAAGCCTATTCATCAATCAATCAGGCGGTACAGTTATATCAGTCAAAAAACGGGACGCCTGGTGATGCAACGGGTTTGTGGGATGTTTCAAAGACTTCTGCTGAAGTTGCACAGGAGTTTTCAAAATATTTTAACGGGGTTCGCTACTGTAAAAATAAACACCAAAAAGCTTGTGCTCATTTTTATGATTATAAAATTAAATACAATAGTATATGGGTAGATGAAAATGATACAATGCTTGAGAGTAATTTGAACTCTTATCCTAAAATAATTTTGAATGATGGAACCATTATCGTTGTAGCTCAGCGTTCAACTTGCTATGAAAAAGTTATGCAGCAAAAACAGGATGAATACGGGCATATAATTAAAGATGAAGATGGTAATATTCTCTACTTTGAAACAATCAGAGATTATTGTTCCTATGTTTACTTTGATACAAATGGTCCACAATTACCAAATCAATTCGGCAGGGATGCTTTTCTGCTTGACGGTACAACGAGCGGTATTGTTATACATCCTTGGGCTAAAACAGGTGGAACAAGTTTGAAAAGTATACTCTCCGGAGGAGAAATGTCTTATACTGATTATAAAGCAGGTGAAAAGTTTGACTTTTAAAAAAGCTCCCTTTTTAGGGAGCTTTTTAATTATGTTTTTTATTTTAAAGCGAAAGTCATATCGGCTTCTACACATAGTTTACCGTCAACCAGCCCTCTTCCATGAGCTTTGCAAACAGGTCCTTTTACCTTTGTCAGCTCAATTTCCATATCGAATCTGTCGCCAGGTCTTACGATATTTTTAAAACGGACACCGTCAACGCCGGCATATAATGTTAATTTACCTTTAAATTCAGGCATTGTCATCAACACCGGTGCAGAACATTGAGCCATAGCTTCAAGCTGAAGTACTCCCGGCATAATAGGATTTCCCGGAAAATGTCCCTGAAAGAACTGTTCATTCATTGTAAGGTTTTTGTAACCTTTTGCGTATTTCCCCGGTACACATTCTGTAATTCTGTCTACAAGCAGGAAAGGAAAACGATGAGGAATCATCTCCATAATTTCCATTGTATCAAAGCTCAATACTTCTTGTGTAACTTCTTCTGTCATTTATATTCTCCTTATTTTATTTCTATTAATTTTTCTTTGAGTTTTTTTGCAACTTTCAAATGAACTGCATGTCCTGCTTCTTTTGCTAAAATCTGGCATTTAAGATTAAGAGGGTTAACGCCTGTAAGATATAAATCCCCGATTAGATCAAGAATTTTATGTTTTACAGGTTCCATTTCACTTCTTAATGGTGTAGTATACCCTTCGTCTTTTAAGCCGACCGTATTATCAATGGTAACTCCCTGCGCAAAGCCGAACATTTGGAATTTTCTTAAATCTTTATAAAATCCAAAAGTTCTTGCTTCAATAATTTCTTCCTGATTCTTCGGATTATAATTAACCCAGCGTCTTGTCAGGTCAGGGTGGCTGTAATTTACAGCATATGAGATGAAAAGTTCATCATCTGGAAGGATTACGAGGCTGGTTTTACCGTTAAGATAATAAACCGGTTCTGATACAGTATATTGTTTAGGCTTATAAAGAAGCGGCTTATTTATTCCGGCTTGCTTAAAAAGTTCTACCCATTGTTTAGAACTTCCGTCAAGAATCGGAACTTCACCTTCATCCATACAAATATCAAGAGAATCTATTTCGCAAAAGGCAAGTGCTGCGGTCAAGTGTTCTGTAAGCATTGCTTTTGCTTTATTTTTACCAAGAACCACACAATGTTCTGTTGAAACAACGTTGTCAACATCAGCGCTAAATTCTTCTCCTGAAACAAAATATCTGATTTTTCCTGTATTTGACGGGAAAAATTTTACAGTGCACGGCTTATTTTTCATTAAACCGTTGCCTGTTATTTCGATTTCTTTCTTTAGTGTTACCATTATTGATGTTCTTCCTCAAATACTTTCAACATAGGTTCGTATTTTCTGAATTTCGCAAAGATTTCCTGAGCGTCTTTCATTGTTTTAAGCTGTTTGATGAATTCTTTTCTCGGAACTGCCGGGATACCTACAACAATAGATTTTTCAGGGAATGATTTAGTAACCCCTGCTTTTGCTGTAATAATAGTATCGGAGCCGATGTTAATATGGTCTGCAAGGCCTGCCTGACCTGCAATAACTACTCTGTCACCGATTACGCAGCTTCCTGCAATACCAACCTGTGAAACAATCAGGCAGCCTTTACCGATTTTACAGTTGTGGCCTATCATAACGAGGTCATCAATTTTTGTATTATCACCGATTGTAGTATTTTCAATTGTTCCGCGGTCAATGGCTGTGTTTGCTCCGATTTCTACATTATTGCCGATTACAACCGAACCGATTGAAGGGATTTTGAAGATAACCTGTTTAATATTTTCTTCTTTAATCGTGCCTTCTTTTCTTGCCTGTTCGATATTGTCAGGATTTTCCGTAACAAAGCTGAATCCGTCGGCACCAAGAGAAACCCCGTGGTGAAGAATAACATCATCACCGATTTGAACTCTGTCGCCAATATTTACGCCCGGGTGGAAGAAACAGTTTTTACCGATTTTTACGCCACCGCCGATGTAAGAGTTCGCGAGAATTTTTGTATTGTCGCCGATAACAGCGTTGCGTGAAACTACAACATTTGGGCCGATCTGAACATTTTCACCGAGTTTCGCTGTTTCGTGAACTGTTGCTGTCGGGTGAATTCCTTGATTAACTTCCGGTGCAACATAGAAAAGATTTAATAATTTCATCATAGCCAAACGCGGTCTTTCTACTTCGATAGTTGTAAAACCATCAATTTGAACACCCAATGGAACAAGTGCTGCTTTAGCCTGAGATTTAGCAAGGTTTGCAATTTCTTCTTCTCCGAGTGCGAGTGCTAATGTGTTTTCATCAGCCAAAAGAGGCGGTGCAATCTGTGAAATTTTTACGTCTTGGGACTTTGTTAACATGCCGCCGACGATTTGTGAAATTTCTTCTACTGTAAAACTTTTCATGTGCTGCTCCTTATTTAATTATTTTTCATTTTATTAATTGTGCTGGTTGTGGATTTCCCTTCCACAAAGGTTATAAACTCTACTCTGGTATTATTTTTTTTCATAATATCAGCTTCGGGAAGTGTTTCAAGCGTGTAATCAGCGCCTTTTGTGTAAACATCAGGCTTGATTTCATCTAAAAGATTCCGCGGACTGTCTTCATCAAATAATACCACATAATCCACACAGCTCAAAGCGCTTAATATTTCTGCACGGTCATTTTCGCTGTTGATTGGACGGGTCGGGCCTTTTATCGAACGTACAGATTTGTCTGAATTTAATAATACAATACTGTAATCCGCAAAGGACTTCGTTTTCTGTAAATATCTTACGTGGCCTACATGAAGAATATCAAAACAACCGTTTGTGCAAACAACGGTTTTCCCGTCTGCGTGGATTTTGTCTACTAAATTTTTTATCTCGTCTCTTTCGATTAACATATCCTTAACCCTGAAATAATACAAATATTTTAACAGAAACATATTATAAAATCAATAAAAAAGCCCCTTTGTATAGGGCTTTTTTATAAATATTTTGAACCTATTTGTAAGTATCTTTGGTGAAAAGCGGCGTCTTAAGAAGTAAGTCTGTGTCGACTTTATATTTTGTTTCAAATAGGTCATTGCTAATATGAAAATTATTTGGTGCAAATCCGTTGGTGATTGGTTTAATATCCTTGAATTGTTCCGGTATTTCAAGTTGATAGTTTGGAGATTTTGTTTTGCTTAACATTGCGTTTTTTATCACATTGGATTTCGGTGCATTGATTACATTTTTCTTTAATCCTAATCTTTTAGGTAAGAATTCTCCGATTGTAAGTTTGCTAATGTGCATTTTCTGTTCTTCTTGATTTCTATATAATTTTACTTAATTTTTCGCCTAATATATCACCCAGTTTATAGGTTTTAATTACATTATCACTTTGCGGCACATATTTTTTGTAAGCTTTAACACTGTTTTTTATTCTTTCTGCATTAATTTCTTTTTGAATATCATCGAATCTTGTCGGGATACCCTTTTTAAGATATTTGGTATTTTTAAAAGCAATTCCTAAACTCATAAAACCTTCTTTTTTTTATTTAAAGTTCTATGAATTTAAAAATTGCTAAAAAGTAGGGGTAAATGTAAATTTTATTAAGCTATTTGAAGTGTTTGTTCAAGCATTTCGATTGTTGAGCGCGGAATATCACACTCTCTTTTGCCTTCTTCATTTTTTTCCGGTTCTTTTGACATTAATAATGTATTTGATTTTCTTTGTTCTTCCATTTTGTTTGTCCTTTGTTTGTATTTTCAGGGGTAACTTTTTCAGATAATATAAGTTTCCTGATAAATTATTTTTGTTACTATTATTTTAAGTATGATTTTATGCTTTGAAGTGCTGTTTGAATTTTTCTGCGAGCTTCTTCCATCCTCATTGAAGGGTCAAGCAAATCAGCTGCTCTTTTATCTAAATAATCGTTTAAAGGTTCTTCATAGGGCAAACCGCTTACAGTTTTAGGTGTTTTTTGAACGACTTTTGCAGGCTGATGTGATGTTAATTTCGGGGTTACTTTTATCATTTATTTTGTTCCTCCATCCCAATTTGGGAATACGTAACTAAAACAATCCCATCTCGATAACTTTCTGGCAAATTCTTACGGTATTTAATGCTGCGCCGATTCTCAGGTTATCTGCTACACACCACAATGAAATACCGTTATCAAATGCAATATTTTTTCTTATACGTCCTACAAAAACAGGGTCTACGCCTGATGCATCACGTGTTGTCGGGTATTCAAAGTTTTCAGGATTGTCGATAACTTCAATTCCGAATGAATTTTTCATAATTTCGCGGACTTCATCTGGTGAAATCGGGTTTTCAAATTCAATGTCAACAGCTTCTGAGTGTCCATTGTAAACAGGTACTCGTGCTGCCGTACACGAAATAGGAGTGCTTTCATCAAGATGAAGAATTTTTTTAGTTTCTTTAACAACTTTCATTTCTTCTTTTGTATAACCGTTTTCGCAAAATACGTCGATTTGCGGGATTACATTAAAAGAAATCGGTTTTTTGAAACATTTGTTTTCAAAATCTTTGCCCTCAAGAGTTGCTTTTGTATTTTCTGTGAGTTCATTGATTGCCGCAAGTCCTGCGCCTGAAACTGCCTGATAGGTTGATACGATTAATCGTTTGATTTTTGCTTTTTCGTGTAATGGTTTGAGAACCAGCATTAACTGGGAAGTTGAGCAATTAGGATTTGCAATAATCCCTTTGTGTTTTCTTAAGTCTTCATCGTTTACGTATGCGATTACTAAAGGAACATCTTTGTCCATTCTGAAAGCGCTGGAATTATCGATTAAAACACCACCGCGTTTTACTATTTCCGGTGCAAATTTTTGTGACGTTGAGCCGCCGGCAGAGGCAAGTACAATGTTTACACCATCAAAGCTTTCAGGTTTTGCTTCTTCTACGGTATATTCTTTGCCTTGAAATTCAATTTTGCTTCCTGCACTTTTTGCGCTTGAAAGAAACTTGATTTCATTAAAATCAATTTTTAATTCATCAACGATTTTTGTAATTTCTCTGCCTACAACTCCTGTTGCGCCTAAAATTGCGATGTTTGGTTTTCTCATTATTTTTTCCTTTTCTGCTTAATACCTTATTACATTATATTTTCCAAGCCGTAGATAAAATCATTTTTATCAGCAACATGTTTTACAGCTAAAAGAACACCCTGCATATAGCATTTTCTGTCCATAGAGTCATGTCTTATTGTCATAATTTGACCGGACGATCCGAAAATTACTTCCTGTGAGGCAATATATCCCGGCATTCTGAGCGAGTGAATATGTATATCGGAATATGAAATTCCGCCGCGTGAACCTTTAATCGTTTCTTTTTCAGGGCAGTTGTCTTTTGTAAAGGTTTCTTTTTCTTCTGACATCATTAATGCTGTTTTTATAGCAGTACCGGATGGCGCATCTTTTTTCTGGTTGTGATGAAGCTCAATAATTTCTGCATTATCAAAATATTTTGAAGCCTGTTTTGCAAACATCATCATCAGAACTGCACCTGTTGAAAAATTAGGCGCAATTAAACAGCCTGTATTCTTTTCTTTTGAAAGTTTTTGTAATTCTGCAATCTGTTCATCAGTTAAGCCGGTTGTTCCAATTACGATTTTGATACCGTTGTTAAGGCAGTATTTTGCATTCTCAAAAATTGATGCCGGTTGTGTAAAGTCTACAAGTACGTCTATATGGCAGTTTTTATGAGCTTCTTCAATAGATTTATAAGTATCATCTCCGGCAATATCAATTTTTGCTGAAAGTTCTGTTAATTCGCAATTTTTAACAGCTTCAACAACTTCTCTTCCCATTTTCCCTAACGCGCCGCATACTGCAACTTTAATCATTTTTAACTCCTGTTATTTATGTGTCTGATTTACACTTTATCACAAAAAGATTTTTATGGCGTTTTAATGTTACAAACTTTTAATTTTATAAGACAATTTTAAAAACAGTTTTGTTTTATTATTAACATATGAAGGTTAAGGAATTAATTTCAACATCTTGTATAAGAAAAATCTCCCAGCGAATTAAAGCAGTACGCAGTTGTCCTTCTGACTGCATAGTTTTGAACAAAAGCAACAGAGTAATGAGAGCACAAAATAAAAGTGATTGTATTCAGTATGCGAAAATTTTTATGAACAGTTCGTCTGCCAATCCGAATTTTAGAATTCCATTTATCGAAAAACTAGGGGCATTTATATTAGGAATAAATACTCCGGTAAAAAAGTTGAGAATTGTAAAAGATGGGAATAATAAAATTATTGGAGGGTACATGTCAACAATGCGAACTCCTGAAGAATTTTTTATTTCATCTCTTGCCGTTGCAAATCCGGGGCGTTCGTCCAAGGTTTTGACTAAAATCTATAAGGACATGGTTTCAACAATAAAGATGAATAATTCAAAAACTGTAAGCTGTCTGGTTTCTCAGGACGCGTCTTATCTTGTAAACTTATATAAAAAATTAGGATTTAGAATAGATGACATTGCAGATCCTCTTGAGTTCAATATTGAACATAATAAAGTGCTTTATCATATGACAATGAGTGCTGACGATTTTTGTAAAATTCTGTAATTTAAAATTTTTCTATGTTATCATTGTCAGGTAGTCTATTTTAATAAGGAGAGAAAGAATGGCAGATGCAAAAATTTTAGCAACTATTGACAGAAGTGATACTGAACAGTTACAGATTTCAGTTAGCGAATATAAAGGACGAAGCTACTTTAATTTGAGAATTTATTACACAACAGATGACGGTGCTACATGGCTTCCGACTAAAAAGGGTGTAACTTTTGCGCCTGATCAGCTTGATATTTTAGCTGATGCAATTGAAGAAGCTAAAAAAGAATTTATGGCAGAAGAATAAGCCTAAAGCTTAGCCTTTTTAAACTTATAATTTTTTGAAATGCGCTTTTGCAAAAGCTTATCAACGTATAAATTATTTGCAGAAGCGCTTTATAAGATTTATGTATTGAAGGAGAATGTGTTGAGTAAATATGCTCTTGCACTTGTAAATATAAAGGGGCTGGGAGTAAAAACTTTCAGCTATCTTATTCCCGAAGAGATGAAAGATAAGATCCAAATCGGGCAGGCAATCTTAGTACCTTTTGGACGGCAGGGGCTTATTAACGCATTTTGTGTAGGGTTTTCTGATTATCTGCCTGAGGAAATAAAGGCAAAGAAAATCAATAAAATTTTAGATGAAACCCCGCTTTTTTCTATTGATTATTTGAAACTTCTTGAATGGGTTGCGAATTATTACTGCTGTGATCTTGTTACGGTTATGAATGCTGCTATACCGCTTAAACTTATTGAAAAAGCTTCCAAAACCGAGCAGACCATAGAGTTTGTAAGTTTTGAAAATGCAACGAAGAGGCAGACTGAAGTTCTTGAAATGCTTAAAAAAATGGGTAAATGTCCGCTCTTAGCTTTTGAAAAACTTGCTAAAACAACAAGAACAACAATAAAAAAACTGGAAGATGCCGGCTGTTTAAAAATCTTGACTGAAGAAATTTACAGAAATCCGCTTGATGTTTTGAAAATTGAAACAACAGAACCTCTTTATCAACTTGAAGGTGAACAGCAAAGTGCTTATGAAGGGATTTCAAAAAAAATAAAAGAAAATCCAACAGCACAGATGCTTCTGTATGGTGTTACAGCCAGCGGGAAAACGGAGGTTTACTTCAAGCTTATTGACGACTGCCTTAAAAGCGGCAAAAATGTTTTATTCCTGGCACCGGAAATAGCTCTTGCCTCACAGCTTACAAAACGTCTTGCAAAAAAGTTCGGAACAAAAGATGTTGCAATCTGGCACAGCAGTATTTCAGACGGCGAAAGGTATGATGTATGGCAGAGGCTATACAGAGATGATATAAAAATACTTGCCGGAGCCCGTTCCGCTGTGTTTGCACCGCTAAAGAACATTGGTCTTATAATAATTGATGAAGAACATGAAAGTGCTTATAAGCAGACAAGCCCTGCGCCAAGGTATGATGCAAAGGTTGTTGCAAAAAAACTTGCTGAATTTCACAAATGTCCGCTGCTTCTCGGGTCTGCAACTCCTGATATTTCTGTGTATTACAAGGCTGTTAATTCCGGAAATCTTTTTGAGATGAAACACCGTTACCGTAATGCTCCTATAGCACCTGTTACTGTTATTAATATGCAGGAGTATTCAAGAGCCGCATATAAAAGTGTTATCTCAAAACCATTACAGCTTGCAATTTCAGAAACACTTGAGAAAAAACAACAGGTTATTCTTCTTATTAACCGTCGGGGATTTTCAACTTTTACACAATGCCAGGCATGCGGTCATGTAATTGAATGCCCGAACTGTGCTATTCCAATGATATGGCATGCAAAAGATCAGCATCTGAAATGTCATTACTGTAATCATATATCATATTTCCCTGATTTCTGCCCTGAATGCGGCTCAGATGCGTTGAAAAACAGCGGAACAGGTACGCAGAAAATTGAACAGTATATAAAAGATTTGTTTCCCGAACACAATGTTGAGAGAATCGACAGTGACATACTTGTAAGAAAAGGAGAACATGTAAGGCTTCTTGAGCGGTTTCAGAAAGGTGATATTGACATACTTGTAGGAACGCAGATGATAGCTAAAGGTTTGGATAACCCGAATGTTACGCTTGTTGGGGTTATTTCAGCGGACGCAAGTTTTAATCTGCCGGATTTCAGAGCATCAGAAAGAGGCTTTCAGCTTTTGACACAAGTCGCAGGGCGTGCCGGACGCGGAGAGTTCACCGGAAGAGTTCTTTTCCAGACTTATAACCCTGATTATTATGCTCTTGAAAGTGCTAAGTCGCAAAATTACGGTGAGTTTTACCATACGGAAATTGCTGCACGTGAAGAGTTCGATTATCCTCCTTTCAGCCAGATGATAAGGCTTATAATAAGTTCAATGAATAATTTCCGCGCAGAAAAGTCAGCCCAGGAAATTGCGCTCAGACTTTGCACCATGATTGAAAAATATGGAATATCTGAAAGGCTTGAAGTTCTTGGACCTACTCCTTGCGTAATTGAAAGGATTAACAGCTACTACCGTTTCCAAATTATTATCAAAAATAAACTTGAAGAAAAAGGGCATAATTTCATCTCAAGTTTTCTAAACAAAATTACTATGCCTAAGGATATTAAGCTTGCAATAGACGTCGACCCGCTTGATATTTTATAAAATTATTTAGGCAAATTCTTGAAATAATCTTTGTCAGTGAGAGCCTTGTAAGTGCAGCTAATACCATTCATGGAGTGTGTTGATGTTATGGAACAAAGATTATATGGGGTACCATTAGCCCCCATAGGAAGTAACTTTCCATTGTCCATAACCTGAAATGCAAACAAATCATGCCCTAATCGGTTTGGCTTTTTCATATTTCCGTTAACGTCGACCAAAATCCAAATCAAGCCATCTATATTTTCCACCATAATAAGCATTCCGTCATTTACAAAAATTTGTCCGTCATCAATTAGTCTTGTAGTCATAGGATTGTTATTATAGGTTTTGTAAGTTTGTGAAATATATAATATATTACCGTCATCATCTTGAGAGCTTTGTTGTTCACAGCCATGTAAACCACAATCTTTTGAAACCTTGAAATATTTTTTAAAAACTGGCATAAACTCTCTTTCAGGATAATTGGCAGCGTTAATAACCTGCCCCTCATCGTAACTCATTTGATTAAAAGCGGCTTGAATAACAGAATAAGCTTTTTTAAAACCTGTTTCTAATTCTTTCCCCTGGGTCTGGTTAATAAGTGCAGGTAAAGTCATTGCAGCAATTACTCCGATTATTCCCAGTGTAATAAGGACTTCTGCCAAAGTGAAACCTTGCTTTTGCATAACAAACCTCTTTTATTAATTAATATTACTGATTTATACATCTATACATGTAATAATAACATGTTAAAATGTATATTTCAACCCTAAGCTTTTAAACTGCTAAAATATCATTATGATTAAAAACAGATTATCAATTATCCTCGGTGAGCAAAGAATGCGCGTTTCTGAACTCTCGCAGTTGACTGGGATAAGCCAAAACGCGCTTAACAAAATTTATCACAATAAAACTAAGGGCATAGATTTTAATACCCTTAATAAGCTTTGTAATATTTTAAAACGTAATTCTCAGGAAATTTTTGAATTTACGCCTGACTAAAACTTTTTATATAATTTTTTGTTTTTTCTCTAATTTCGCGGTCGACTTCAAAGATTTCATCAATTGACGGATTTTGAATAACTTTGTGTTCCTCAAATATTTGTCTGGTAATTTCATAAATTTCGTAGAGTTTAATTTTTCCGTCCAAAAATGCAAAAACAGCCTCTTCGTTTGCTGCGTTCAGACAGGCTGTAGCTGTTCCGCCGGTTTTTCCTGCTTTGTAAGCAAATATTTGAAATCAAGTTTGACTGTAGGGAACTTTTCAAAATCCGGTTTTTCAAAGTCCAGTCTTGCAATTTCGGAGAAACTGAAACTTTTTGATTTAATACCTTCAAATCTTTCAGGGTATGTTATTGCATACTGTATAGGAATGTGCATACTTGGTAATCCAAGTTGTGCAATGACGCTTCCGTCTTTGTACTCAATTGCAGAATGCACAATACTCTGCGGTTGAATAACAACATCAATATCATCATAATCAAAGCCGAAAAGATGATGTGCTTCAATAATTTCCAAGCCTTTATTCATCAAAGTGGCACTGTCAACAGTAATTTTTCTTCCCATATGCCATCTTGGATGAGCGAGAGCTTCTTTTACTGTTGCGTTTTTCATTTCTTCAACCGGCTTGTGGAGGAATGGTCCTCCGCTTGCTGTAATAATTAGTTTATCAACTTGTTTAATATCTTTGATACACTGATGAATTGCGCAGTGTTCGCTGTCTACAGGAACAATATTTACACCATTCTTACGGGCGGCATCCATAACAATATCACCAGCCATAACAAGGGTTTCTTTGTTTGCAAGAGCGATGTCAATTCCGTTTTCGATAGCTTTCAGTGTTGGTCTAAGCCCTATCTTACCGGAACAGGCAACAAGAATAATATCATTTTCTTTATCGTTGCAAATTTTTTCCAAACCTTCTTCACCAAGTACGGTGTATTTCGGTTTAAATTTTTCAGCCTGCTGTTCTAATAATTCTTTATTGTGCCCTCCTGCAAGTGCTATGATTTCAAACTTATCCTGAAGTTTTTCAATAACCTCCAGCGCTTGGGTTCCAATTGAGCCAGTAGAACCAATTATGCTAATTTTTCTCTTCTTTTCCATAAAAATATTATATAACAAATAAAATATTGCATAAATTAAAAAATAGATTATAATAAAAAAGCAGAGGAAAAAACTTAACAACAGTTTATTCCCCTTCAGTAAGTGGCAATCAGAGCGCGAAGCATGTACAGTAAAAGAAGCAGTCAGCACATTCTAAGTAACTAAAAAACTTTTTGAGGCTATAGCGGGAGCAGCGCGGGAGCGTGTCCGAAAAAAGTTTTTTAGTTACTTAACAAAAAAGCAACAATCACTGCCAAAGAAAAACAAATAGAAAAATAAGGAAAAATATTTGTTTTCGAAACGATAGCGGGAACGGAGTGAGAGCGTGCTTGAGAAAATAAATATTTTTTCCTTAAATAAAGAAAACAATAAAAAGCAATGATATAACTAAAAAAAAGGAGATTAAGTTATGGAAAACACAGTAATAGCAAGAGTTTCCGGGGGGGGGGCAAGGTAATTTAAGCTCCTTATCGGGCATTGGCGCAGGTAATAAACCATGCAGCGCCGCAACGCCAAAGAAACAGCAAAATGGTTTTACTCTGGCTGAGGTATTAATAACTCTGGGTATAATCGGCGTAGTCGCAGCAATGACAATGCCGACATTGATGAATAAAACGAATAATAAGGAACTTCATACGGCATTTTTGAAGACCTATTCTGAACTAAATCAAGTAGCAGGGCTTTTTAAAGCAGATTACGGTATATCTATATCTGAATATACAGCCGCACATGGTTCTCTAACCAGTTCCGCAGGGCTAAAATCTGAAATTGCATCTAAGATCTTTGCCTATTATAAAGGTTCTAGAAATTTAACAAAAGATGGACAGGGAACGGATGATGGTGAAGGCAACTTTTTAGCATGGTATAATATGGCGAATTTGAACGGAAGCGGCTATTCTGGGGGTGCAAACAACTTGGGGGCAAATTCTTCTTTTTTGTGCGATAATAGTGCTTTTACAAATAATCTGTCAGGCGCGTTGATGATACTAAATGATGCTCCAAAAGAAGGAGATAACGGTCCTGTTATATGTGTTGATGTAAACGGGAAAAAGAAACCAAACAGATACGGAATAGACTATTTTATGTTTATATTTACGGTTGATGGAAGAGTTCTTCCTGTTGGTCAGGAGCATAAAAATAACCCTCGAGCATGCAATAGTAGCAATGGATCTTGTGGTAATTTTAATAATATAGGTTCTGAATATTGCTCTAACAAAGTATCCGATATATCGAAAAATACTTCATGTGCTTATTATGCACTAACCAATACGCACCCTACGGAAGAAGGTAAAGATTACTGGACTGATTTCCTGGGAGAAGTCTATAAAAGATAAAAAAAGGAAGATTTTTAATCTTCCTTTTTTTATTTATGAAAATCTGTTAATATCCGATAGCCCAGTTTACTGATGGCGCAAAATCTTTTTTAGGTTCAACCGCAATTGTGGAAGTCACAGCAGGCACTTCAATTACTTTAGCAGCTTTTTGAAGAAGATTATATTCCGTCATTCTGTTGTCTACGTTATTGAATGATTTAAGTCTATCTAAATTATTTTGAAGTTCTGCATTTTCATCGTTAAGTGTTGTCACCTGACGGCTGAGAGTGTTTAATGTAATCTCGTTAGACATCTCAAAGTAATAGCTGATAAAAGCAACAGATACGAATACTCCAAGTATTGCACATAATGTAGAATTTACCTTCCTTATAGCCATTTCTTTTACCGAACTTTCTTTATGAAAATAACCTTCAATAACCGGAGCCTGTTGTATCGGGCGTTCTGCATAACCTGTATTTACATAAGAATAATTTATAGCTTCTTCACTTACTCTTGCTGTATTCAATTTCTTCCCCAACTTTTACTGTTTAAATTAACTACCCTCTAATACATCTTGCAATTCTTAATTTTGCGCTTCGTGACGGCGGATTTTCTTTTACTTCCTGTTCTGTCGCCGTTATTGGCTTTTTGTTTACCAGCTCCAATTTTGGCGGCGGGCATGTACAAATCATCTGATTTTTATCGCAGTGACACCGCTGTGAGTGGTATTTGAATAAGTGTTTCACTATCCTATCCTCCAATGAGTGAAAACTTATTACACTTATTATAGCACCAATGTCCAGTAAATCCAACACATCATTCAGAGTATTTTTTACATTTGTTAACTCATGGTTAACCTCTATCCTGATTGCCTGAAAAACGCGTGTAGCAGGGTGAATTGATGATTTTATATGAGGGGTGCAATTTTTGATTAAATCAGCCAGCTCTATTGTTGTTTCAAGCTTTTTCAGCCTTCTTTGCTCAATGATTGCTTTTGCAATTCTTTTTGAAAATCTTTCCTCTCCGTATTCTGAGAATATTCTTACCAAATCCTCTTCAGAATAAGTATTTACAACATCATAGGCAGAAAAATCTGCGTCCTGATTAAATCGCATGTCCAAAGGGGCAGCTTTTGTAAAAGAAAACCCTCTTTCTGCTTTATTGAACTGATGATAAGACGCTCCAAGGTCAAAAAGCACGCCCCCGGTAATCTTTTCAATTCCAAGTTCATGTAAAACTTTTTTAATATTTGTATAAGAATTTTTTACTATTGTTAAGTTCTCGTAATCTTTTAATCTTTCAGATGCAGCAGCAATGGCGTCATCATCAACATCAAAAGATATTAACCTACCGTCCGGCTGTATTCTTTTTAAAATTAACTCGCTGTGGCCGCCTCCCCCAAGCGTACAGTCGACATAAATAAGTCCGTTTCTGCATTCAAGTGCATCAACAGCTTCATTTTTCATAACAGTATAATGCTTAAAATCCATAAAAGAATTTTAGCATAAATTAAATTAAAAAATTTACACTATTTTATTGAAATGCAAAACCTTCCAGCCCGTATTCATCAATTATTTCTAAAAATTTATCATAAGTATAAAGCTGCGCTTCTCCATTTTCATCGAAAATTTCAATAACGTCGTTCTGATTTTTGTTTTCTACGGCGCTAATCATTTTGTCAATTTCATTAGCGTCATTTTCTCTTTCTGTTGTTGAAATAAATTTAATGTCCATAATTCTTCTCCTGGTCCGGCTAATGTACTAAAAACCCGTCAAGCCCATGCGTATCATATATTTCAAGAAATTTTGCGTAAGTATAAATCTGAGTGTTTTCAGGTTTTTGCTGGTCCATAATCAGTATTCTGCCGTTACCGATTTTTGAATCCAGGTGCATCATAAAATCAATCATTGCAGTAAGAAAAATTTCGTCCTCTAAATCTTCTACAGTGACACTTTTTAAAAAGTGAAAATCTTTTTCCTGAAATGTTCTTGTCGCTGCTGCCATTGTAAAACTCCTTGAGTTATAACCATTAACTTTACGTTGGTGGTTACGGCATTGATTAATGATTTCTTTAATAAAATTCAATGATTGTTACAAAAACGTTACATAAAAAGAGCCGGGAATTTTTTCCCGGCTCTTTCATTTTGTACTTTAGACTATACAGCTTGTTTGATAGCACTGTTAACACGGTTAAATGTTTTATCTTTGCCGATAATAGCTAAGATTGCCGTCATATCAGCACCGCAAATTCTGCCAGTAACTGCTGCTCTTATAGCCCACATTGTAATTTTAGGTTTAACACCTTTTTCTTTATAGAACGCTCTGAAAGCTTCAAGTTTTTCGTGAAGATTTTCTTCAGTCCATTCCCAGTCTTTTGCCTGTTCAATGAATGTTTTCAACACATCCTGTGAAGTTTCTGTATCAAGAGTTTCTCTTGCTTTTTCGTCAATTTCAACGTTCTCGCCAAAGAAGTAAGGTACTGCATCTGTAATATCAGAAAGCACGGTTAACGGTTCATAAGTAACCTCAACCAATCTTGTGTACTGTTCGTCAGTGAGTTCAGAAAGGTCGTATTTAGTCAGATAAGGTTTCAATCTTTCCTTTAACTCGGGAATTGAAAGCATTTTGATGTAATGACCATTCATCCAGTTTAATTTATCATATTCAAAAATTGAATTTGATGATGAAACTTCGTTAATTCTAAAATCAGCAGCAATTTCATCAACTGTTTTAATTTCCTGACCGTCAGAAGGTGACCACCCTAACAATGCAACAAAATTAATAAGCGCATTTGTCAGGTAACCTTTTTCAACAAATTCAGAAACCGCAGTAGCACCGTGGCGTTTTGAGAGCTTGCTTCTGTCAGGTGCCAAAATCATACCTAAGTGTCCAAATCTTGGAACTTCAGCGCCTAATGCTTCAAATATTAAAATTTGTTTGAAAGTATTAGAAATATGATCTTCCCCACGGATAACATGGGAAATTTTCATAAGCATATCATCAATAACAACCGCAAAGTTGTATGTTGGAGCTCCGTTGGACTTCATAATAACAAAGTCGCCCAGGAGGCTTGTATCCATATGCAATTCACCTTTTACAAGGTCATCAAACTTCAAAATAGAAGAATCATGGAAGGTTTTCTGAGCCTTTGCAATATTAAATCTGATTGCAGGCTTTCTTCCTTCTGCACGTAGTTTTTCTTTTTCTTCTTCTGTTAAATGTTCACATTTTTTAGTGTAAACATAAGGTTTTTTATTTTTAGTAGCTTCGGCTTTTTCTGCTTCAAGTTCTTCCGGAGTACAGAAGCATTCATATGCAAAGCCTTTATCCAAAAGTTCCTGAACGTATTTAGGGTAAATATCAAATCTTTCAGACTGGGTATAAGGTCCGTAAGGTCCGCCTACATCCGGTCCTTCATCCCAGTTAAGCCCTAAAGCTTTTAAGCTGTCAAAGATATTATCGATATATGCCTGACTTGTACGGTCAGCATCAGTATCTTCAATTCTTAAAACAAACTTTCCGTTATTTTTCTTTGCAAATAAATAGTTAAATAAAGCTGTTCTTGCAGTTCCGATATGCAAGTTTCCGCTTGGTGACGGTGCTATTCTAACTCTAACTTCATTCATTTTAAATCCTCGATTTCTTTTATATTTCGCACCTATAATAGTATCACGCGCAATTTTTAATTTCAAGGTTTAATCAAGAATATACATAGGCGAGCAGCCCCAGCCGGAACCGTTTTTACAGTCGTCCTCGTAGTTAGTTTGTGTAATTGAAACCGCGTCAGGATTGGTACAGCTATTTACTTTGTCATTTTCAAAAGTTCGTCTATCCCAAAAGTTTAAATTTAATTTTCCGGGCGGTAATGTAACGAAAAAAATATCCCTGCCAATAGTGTTAGGTTTTTTATATCCGTTTACATCAATAAATATATCGCGTAAGCAGTTAAAATTTATCATTGACTCATCCGGTAAGAGGAATGTCATCTTAAGATAACCGGAATTTAATTTTTGAGGTTTCCCTTTTTTATTAAACCATTCTCCATCTTTATGCCATTTTGTACTATCGTTAAAATAATCAGTCTTGTTTAAATCAGGTGAGTCACCCAGCTTTTCAATCGCGCTGCAATTAAGACCTGATTTAAGGTATTTTAACTGAGAGGATATTTTACAAACGTAAAAAGACATTTCCAACCATTGTTCACTGGTTAGATTAGGTATGTCGTTGCCGTCTGTATAGACCATTAATATCGCTTGGGCTAAAGCAGAATACTGCTTCTTGAACATAGCTTTGAACTGTTTATCCTGAGTGTTATTGATAACTGCAGGCAGTGTCATAGCAGCAACTATCCCAATAATGCCTAGTGTAATTAAGACTTCAGATAATGTAAATCCTTTTTTCATGTCTCCTCCTTTTTTATATTAACATATTGCACTTATTATTGCAAGTGTAAATTACACTTTAAAAATAGTGTAAAAATAGGAGGTATTAAAATGAGTGCAATATATTGTATAGTAAAACTATGTTTAGAGTAGAAAAAGAAGAAATGATAAATAAAACATTCAGACTTCCTGTTAGTCTGGTTGAGAAGCTTTATAATGTTGCCCAGAACAAGGGTGTTTCGTTAAATAATCTGGTTAAACAGTGCTGTGAATATGCACTTAGCCAGCTAGCAGATGAAAATAACTAGTTTAGTTTCCGCTGTTGTGCTATAATAAAATTATGAAAAGAGTTTTGTTTATTTTGTTGTTTTTTGTTCTTGGAGTTCCTGGGTTTGCGGAAGAGAGTGATGTAAAACTTCCAAATATTTTCATATATTCTATGCCGGATAATGAAGAGGTAGGGCAGGATGATTTAGTACCGGAAGAGCTTGAGTATGTTTCTCCTCAACCGGTAGAAGATGAAGAGCTTTTTGCTGATGAAGAAATCCCTCTTTTCACGTCTGTTGAACAGGTAAATGATAAAGAATATGATGAGTTTGTAGAGGATGCAAATTCTATTTTTCTGAAAGATGAGGGGGACAACTATGTTGTAAACCTGCGCGTCCCGCAGAAGATTACATCTAACCATTCTCTAAAGCTTGAAAATAAAATCCACAATGAAAGGCTTTTGAATCTGTCCAAGTATTCTAAAGAAGAATATAATATTTCAGGCAAATCTGTTAACAGTATTTATACAAAAGGCGGGTTTTCAATAGGAACAACTTATGATTCCAGTATTGATAAGATTTCTATGCTTGAAAATTCCACAAAGCTGTTTACCCGATACGAACGTGAGAGGTTTGCTCTTAGCTCTGCCTATGAAAAAACAATGAATACAACATTACTTATCATGGCAGCTGGTATCGGCAGCCGATTTGGAACGGGAATTAAGCAGTTGGAGCCGGTTGATGATGCTAACCATATCATTATGGACTATTCCATCCATGATGCAATCGAAGCAGGATTTAATCATGTGGTATTTATCATCCGCAAGGATATCGAGAAGGAGTTCAAAGAGGTTATCGGTGATCGTATTGACTCTATTTGCTCCTCTCATAATGTAACTGTTGACTATGCTTTCCAGGATATTAACGATATTCCGGGAACTATGCCAGAAGGTCGGACAAAGCCGTGGGGAACCGGTCAGGCTGTGCTTGCGGCGAAAAATGTGATTGATACCCCGTTTATTGTGATTAATGCAGATGATTACTATGGTAAGGAGGGCTTTAAGGCTGTTCATGAGTATCTGGTGAATGGCGGTAAGTCCTGTATGGCAGGTTTTGTTCTGAAAAATACGCTGTCCGATAATGGTGGTGTGACCCGTGGCATCTGCAAGATGGACGATCAGAATAATCTGACTGAGGTTGTAGAGACCAAGAATATTGTAAAAACTGCAACTGGGGCAGAAGCAGACGGCGTAGCTGTTGATGTGAATTCTCTTGTTTCCATGAATATGTGGGGCTTGACACCGGAGTTTTTGGATGTGCTGGAAGGTGGCTTTAAGGAGTTCTTTAAGAAAGAAGTCCCGGGTAATCCTTTGAAAGCAGAATATCTGATTCCCATCTTTGTCGGTGAACTGCTGGAGCAGGGAAAGATGTCTGTAAAGGTTCTGAGAACCAATGACACTTGGTATGGTATGACATATCATGAGGATGTCGCAGCTGTAAAGGACAGCTTCAAGAAGATGCTGGAAAACGGCGTGTACAAGGCTGACCTGTTCAGTGATCTCTAAACAATGATGAAAGAAACGATTGATTTATTCGGGAAGATCCTCACAAACATCCTGACTGTGCTATATGAGCCGTTTGGCTTTTCGCTTCTTCTTTCCTTTTTGGCCATGTTTTTCTATCTGTATGCGTATGAGCCTACCGCAGCAGGCAAAGGATGGAAGAGCGCCATAGTGACTTGGTATCAGAAATTTAAAGAGAGCGTGTTCTTTCGGAAGATGTTCTTACTAGTTTTCGTGACATCGATGATCTTGTTCCGAACGCTGCTGAATCGGAACCTGTGGCTAAATCCTTTGTCAAATGTCATGGGTGGCTGGGGCATCTGGGAGACCGTGAACAGCGAGCAGAAACTTACAACTGAGTGCGTTGAGAATGTGATTATGATGGTGCCGTTCACCAGCATGGTTATATGGACATTTCAAGAGAAAGTGGGCAGTAGCTGGAAGAAGATACTGTGGTATAGCGGAAAGGTAGCGTTCATTTTTTTCGATAAGCATTGAGATGCTACAGCTGTTTTTAAGGCTCGGTACATTCCAACTGTCTGATTTGTTCTATAACACAGTTGGTGGAATGATTGGCGGTTTAATGTACTACGGAATTGCGAAGGCAAAAAAGCATCTGTAAAAGAATAGAATTATGTGGAATATTGGGAGCTGTGGCTCCCGATGCTGCTCGGATAATCACACACCTCTTCGTGGTGAGCAGCAGGCAACGATCTGTGATCGGCAGAGATGTGATAACGAATAAATGTAGAAAAACAAATAGGTGCTATCATTATGGACGATATTATATATTTCATTTATTATCCCACAGTGATATAATTAAACCATCATAACAGGAAAGAG
>ENA-OPSJ01001227-OPSJ01001227.1-human-gut-metagenome-genome-assembly--contig:-NODE-1227-length-20169-cov-2.851844_pt1 | contig 20169 bp, 20 predicted proteins | sample MGYA00241801_ERZ501893 | MGnify/ENA primary metagenome ERZ501893 (study PRJEB25962, sample SAMEA2042219) | human gut metagenome | biome: human gut; feature: human-associated habitat; material: faeces...
CTCCGATCGCTATCGAAGAAGGTCTGCGTTTCGCTATCCGTGAAGGTGGTAGAACCGTAGGTTCTGGCGTTGTAACTTCTGTTATTGAATAATCAACGTAATATGTGATAATTCACGGGGTTTCCCGTGCGAAATCGGGAGAATGGACGAAAGTCTGTTCTCCCTTTTTGTATGTCTCGGCGGATTCGACAAGAAATTGTTAAACTTGCACAAAAACAAATTCTTTTTGAGATTATTTTTTTAGTTCTTTTCCAGCACTCTCTTATTGATTTTTTGGGCGAAATCGTGTATAATGATAACATGCGGTGAAATGTGGGGAAGTTTCCCCTTTTGTGGGGGGATTTTCCGTTACTTTCTTGATTTCAAGCAGAAGGGCGGCGGCAAGGTTGACTTCGCTGATTGGCACTTATTACCACGTTATAGATGCCAAAGGCAGAATGAATTTCCCAACCAAACTGCGAGAATTGCTCGGCAGCTCGTTCTATGTGACGAAAGGTCTGGATGCACATTGTTTGGCAGTTTACCCTGCGGAAGAATGGGAGCGGCTTTCTCAAAAAGTAGCAGCCATTCCAGAATCAAAAGGTACACAGCTGAAACGATGGCTGTTTTCCGGTGCGTGTGAAATGGTGCCGGATCAGCAGGGGCGAATCTTAATTCCACAGGACTTGCGGCAGTTCGCCGGTCTGGAAAAGGATGTTGTTGTCATCGGTGGCGGTGATACAGGATCAGACTGCATCGGTACGAGCATCCGCCAGGGAGCCGTGAGTGTGACACAGATTGAAATCATGCCACAGCCTCCCGTAGGTCACAATGACGCTACTCCCTGGCCGCAATGGCCCGTCGTACTGAAAACCACCAGCAGCCACGAAGAAGGCTGTACCCGTCGATGGTCCCTCGCCTCTACCCGGTTCATCGGGAAGAACGGCAGGGTATGCGGTGTGGAAGTGGAAGAAGTGGAGTGGCTTCCGGCAACAGACGGTAACCGCCCTACCATGAAATCTACGGGTAAGAAAGAGGTCATCGAAGCCGATATGGTGCTTCTTGCCATGGGTTTCCTCAAGCCCGAGCAACCGAAGTTTGCAGAGAACGTATTCGTGGCAGGCGATGCCGCCCACGGCGCCAGCCTCGTAGTACGTGCCTTGGCCGACGGACGACGAGTGGCAACAGAAATAGATCGTTACCTCGAACCTCTAAAAGAAAACAAGAAATGATTTCCCTTTCTTTAATTTTTAACCTTTAATTTTTAATTCTCATGTGTGGAATAGCAGGAATCTTCAACATACAGTCTCAAACTCCTGAGTTGAGAAACAAAGCGCTACGGATGGCGCAGAAAATCCGTCATCGCGGACCGGACTGGAGTGGTATCTACGTAGGCGGCTCCGCCATTCTCGCCCACGAACGCCTCTCCATTGTCGACCCGGAATCCGGCGGACAACCCTTATATTCACCCGACCGCAAACAGGTGCTTGCCGTCAATGGCGAGATTTACAACCATCGCGACATCCGTGCCCGCTATGCCGGAAAATACGCCTTCCAGACAGGTTCCGACTGCGAAGTCATCCTTGCCCTTTACAAAGACAAAGGCATCCGCTTCCTCGAAGAGCTGAACGGCATCTTCGCCTTCGCCCTCTATGATGAAGAAACGGACGATTACCTCATCGCTCGCGACCCCATCGGCGTAATCCCCCTTTATATAGGACGCGACAAAGACGGACACATCTACTTCGGCAGTGAGCTGAAAGCTCTTGAGGGTTTCTGCGATGAGTACGAGCCTTTCCTTCCCGGCCACTACTACCGTGGGCGCGAGGGCAAGATGCACCGCTGGTACACCCGCGACTGGATGGACTATGCCGCTGTGAAAGACAACTACACCCCTGCCGCCGAACGCAATGCCGCGCCGGCTTCGATAGGCCGGACAGCCTACAGCACACAAGTCACGGCTGTGCACGACGCACTTGAAGCCGCCGTACAGCGCCAGTTGATGTCCGACGTCCCCTACGGTGTCCTGCTCAGTGGCGGACTCGATTCTTCCGTCATCTCTGCCATCGCCAAGAAATATGCCGCCAAACGCATCGAGACAGACAACAAGGCAGATGCCTGGTGGCCGCAGCTCCATTCCTTCGCCGTCGGCTTGAAGGGTGCTCCCGACTTGATTAAAGCCCGCGAAGTGGCCCGTCATATCGGTACCGTGCATCACGAGATAAACTATACCGTTCAGGAAGGCCTCGATGCTGTCCGCGACGTCATCTATTTCATTGAGACTTATGACATAACCACTGTCCGCGCCTCCACCCCCATGTATCTGCTGGCACGTGTCATCAAAAGCATGGGCATCAAGATGGTACTCAGCGGCGAAGGTGCGGACGAGGTGTTCGGCGGTTACCTTTACTTCCACAAGGCGCCCACCCCGCAAGCCTTTCACGAAGAAACCGTGCGCAAGCTCTCCAAACTGCATCTGTACGACTGCCTCCGTGCCAACAAAAGCCTTGCAGCCTGGGGAGTGGAAGGACGTGTCCCCTTCCTCGACAAAGAATTCCTGGATGTTGCCATGCGCATCAATCCGGCAGTCAAGATGTGCCCCGGCAAGGAGATAGAAAAGAAAGTAGTCCGCGAAGCCTTTGCCGACATACTCCCCCAGAGCGTTGCCTGGCGGCAGAAAGAACAGTTCTCCGACGGTGTGGGCTACAGTTGGATTGATACGCTGAAAGCCGTCACTGCCGCTGCCGTCAGCGACGAACAGATGGCACATGCCGCCGAACGCTTCCCGATACATACCCCGCAAAATAAGGAAGAGTATTACTATCGCACCATCTTCGAAGAGCATTTCCCCAGTGAAAGCGCAGCCCGGAGTGTTCCCAGCGTACCCAGTGTGGCATGCTCCACCGCCGAAGCGCTGGCATGGGACGCCTCTTTCCAAGGAAAGAACGACCCCAGCGGACGAGCAGTAGCGGGGGTACACGAAGAAGCATACAAGGATTAAAAAAAGAGCTGCCGACAGATTTCCTGCCAGCAGCTCTTCTCATTTTTTATTTATCAAATCCTATCGGACTAAAACATCATTGTCTGTCCGCCAATCACACCTGCCACAGCACTCGCTACGGCAATAATAAGTTTCAAAATCACATTCCACGTTTTCTTCATAAAGATTATCCATTATCTGATTAATAATTCATAGCTACTGTTATCCCAGTGGATTCTCACCTTGGTCTCCATCCGAATCCGAGCCTCCTCCTTCCGAACCGGAGCCGCCATCTGTAGAAGTCTTCCCCTTAAGATAATCATCCAAACTCACCAAATCCAGCCTTTCTCCAGCACGGGTAGCAGCCTTCGATATCTTCAGTTCCCTATTCGCCTGAAAACAGATACGGACGCTCTCCACACTCTTGGCTGTCACGTCATCAGCCTTTTCCTCACCTTTCGATTTGGCTGCCAGTATAAAGACACCCAGCCCGGCTATATTAACCGTCTTTCCTTCCAGCAACTGCTCTTTCAGCTTTTCCACAAAGTTCTGCATCGTACTCTTGATGTCACCGATAGACAGAGAAGAGCGGTCCTGCATCTTCTGTGCAATAAACGCCAAATCCACGCTTTGCCCCAATGTTACCAACTGCGGATAATACTTCTTGGGAGAGTTTTCAACCCTGGGGTCCGACGGTCTCTCCACCGTCCTAAAAATTACACTCATACTTTTTTTCTTTAGAGATTTAAATTCGTTTTCCTATTCACACGTTTCGTTGATCAACGATGCAAAGGTGAGGATTAAAAACTATGTAGCCAAAGAAAAAAGGTGCTTGGGAGTAGTTTTTCTGAGAAAAGTGATAAAGTATTAATTATAAGATAATTGATGCAGAACAAAGAATCTCTTCATGAAACAGATATAAATAAGATACCTTATTTAATCACGTTTAAAAATATCTCTCGTATAGACTTTGTCAGCCACATCATCCAAACATGCATCATAGCGGTTGGCAATAATGGCCTGCGAGATACGTTTAAATTCCTCCAAGTCATTCACGATAAGCGAGCCGAAGAAAGTACTGCCATCTTCCAATGTAGGTTCATAAATCACCAGTTTGGCACCTTTAGCCTTGATACGTTTCATTACCCCTTGAATGGAACTTTGGCGGAAATTATCCGAGTTTGACTTCATGGTCAACCGGAATACACCAATAGTTACCTCCTTTTCTTTCTCCGCATCATATACACTGTTACTTCCGTATGCACCGGCAATGTGCAGCACCCTATCGGCTATAAAGTCCTTACGCGTACGGTTACTCTCCACAATCGCCGACATCATATTCTGAGGCACATCGTCATAGTTGGCAAGCAACTGTTTGGTATCCTTGGGAAGACAATACCCACCATAACCGAAAGAGGGATTATTATAATGTGTACCGATACGGGGATCCAGACCTACACCATTGATTATGGCTTGCGCATCCAGCCCCTTCATCTCGGCATATGTATCCAGTTCATTGAAATACGACACACGCAGTGCCAGATAAGTGTTGGCAAAGAGCTTCACTGCCTCTGCCTCTTTCATGCCCATGAAGAGCGTGTCAATGTTCTCTTTCAATGCACCCTCATGCAGCAGCCGGGCAAATATACGTGCAAGTTCTTCCACCTCAGGATTTCCGATGGCACGAACTGCCGCATTCTCTTCCGCTGACACCCGGCCTTCCAAATCAATCATCTTCGGATAACCAACGATAATACGCGAAGGATACAAGTTATCATAAAGAGCTTTACTCTCTCTTAGAAACTCCGGAGAGAAAAGCAGGTTAAATTTTTTTCCTTTCAATTCCGATTTATACTGGAACATTGGTGCATACTTCACATAAAGCGAACGGCAATACCCCACAGGAATGGTTGATTTAATCACCATCACGGCATCCGGATTAACCTCAAGAACAAGGTCTATCACATCTTCTATATGATGCGTATCGAAAAAGTTTTTCTGAGGATCATAATTGGTAGGTGCCGCTATTACTACAAAGTCAGCCTCCTTGTAGGCAGACCTGCCATCCAGCGTAGCTGTCAGATTGAGTTCCTTTTCCGAAAGATACTTCTCGATATATTCATCTTGAATAGGCGACTTCTTATTATTAATCAGTTCCACCTTTTCAGATACCACATCCACAGCAGTCACTTTATGATGTTGTGCCAGCAGTGTCGCAATAGACAGTCCTACATATCCGGTACCGGCTACAGCAATCCGCAGTTTCTCAAAATCTTTCATGTCAGTTCAATTGGGTTATATAAATCAATGATGGATTATTTCATATAAAAGTCCTTATACCATTCAGCAAAATTTCTGAGGCCTTCCCGAAGCGAAGTATTCGGTTTGAAACCGAAATCCCGTCCCAAAGCAGTAGTATCCGCATAAGTCACAGGCACATCACCCGGTTGCATCGGTACTAATTCCTTATGTGCCTCGAAGTCATAGTCGGCAGGCAATACACCTGCCCTTATCAGTTCCTCCTGCAATATTTGGACAAAATCCAGTAAGTTCTCAGGATGATTATTGCCTATATTATAAACTTTATAAGGCGGTATAGGCAGACCATCTTCACCCATCCTACGTTCAGGAGCTTTTGCCATCACACGCATCACGCCTTCTACGATGTCATCCACATACGTAAAGTCGCGCTTACAGTTCCCATAATTAAATATCTTGATTTTCTCACCTTTCAGCAACTTATCGGTAAAACCAAAGTAAGCCATATCCGGACGACCTGCAGGACCATATACCGTAAAGAAACGGAGACCTGTGGACGGAATGTCATAAAGTTTAGAGTAAGCATGTGCCATCAGTTCATTACTTTTTTTTGTAGCAGCATAGAGGCTCACGGGATTATCCACCTTGTCATCGGTAGAATAAGGCACCTTTTTGTTCGAGCCATACACGCTCGACGAAGAAGCATAGACCAAGTGTTTCACCCCCTCCCTGCCCTCATCATACGAATGGCGGCAGGCTTCCAATATATTATAAAAGCCAATCAGATTGCTTTCGATATAGGCACCCGGATTCGTGATGCTATAACGCACCCCCGCCTGTGCTGCCAAATTCACAACAATTTGCGGCTGATACTCATCAAACAGCTTGTCGACAAGTGCTTTGTCGGCTATGTTTCCTTTGACAAAGACAAATCTGTTTCCAAACTTCGTCAATTGCTCCAACCGCCATTGCTTGATGTTCACATCATAATAGGTATTCAAATTGTCCAAACCCACTACAAGGGTATCGAGCTGTTCCTCCAGCAGGCGCATACAGAGATTGCTGCCGATAAAACCGGCAGCTCCAGTTACTAATACGTTCATGGTTATGATTGATGGATTAATGCGCTTTGCGCAACTACACTTAGAGAATGGCTTCCTTTATCTTTTCAACGATGTATTTCACATCTTCATCTGTCACCCACGGACCTGCTGGCAAACAAAAACCTACCTTAAAGATTTCCTCCTCCACTCCGTTGGTGTAAACCACTGCATCTGCATATACAGGCTGCTTGTGCATGGGCTTCCACACCGGACGGGTTTCAATCCGGTTTGCCGCCATAAACACACGCAATGCCTCCACGTTGTCATTGGGCTGACAGTCTGTCGTGGCACTCTCCACAGCTTTTATCACACCGGCAGCACCGCCTACGGCTGTTTTTATCACCTCTTTATAGGCATTCTCCTGACCTTGTACCCTCACATTGGCATCCAGCGTAGCCGTACAGAGCCAGTAATTAGAGTCATAACACGAATCGGCAGGTTGCCGATGGATATGCACGCCCCTCACCTCTTTCAACAGTTCCTCATAAAGAGCCTGCACATGCTTGTGATGGTCGATATGTTCCTGTACCACCGTCATCTGTCCGCGACCGATACCTGCACAAATATTACTCATACGATAGTTGTAGCCAATGGCCGTATGCTGATAGTAAGGATAAGCATCACGCGCCTGCGTGGCATACCACATGACGGTATTCTTGTCTTCCACGCTCTGACAAACCAAGGCGCCACCACCCGAAGTCGTAATCATCTTGTTCCCGTTGAAACTCAACACACCGAACTTACCGAAAGTGCCCAATATCCGTCCGTCAAACTTAGAGCCAAAGCCCTCGGCAGCATCCTCCACTACCGGAATATCGTAACGGTCGGCAATTTCCATAATCCGTTTGCAATCGTAAGGCATACCGTAGAGAGCCACCGGAACAATCGCCTTTGGCTTCTTTCCTATCTTGGCGATACGGTCTTTTATCGCCTCCTCCAGCAGCACAGGGTCCATATTCCAAGTTTCCGGCTCAGAACCCACAAACACAGGCTTGGCACCCAGATAAGTGATAGGATGCGAAGAGGCACAGAAAGTAAAGCTCTGTACCAGCACTTCATCTCCCGGACCGACACCGCAAGCTATCAATGCCAAATGTACTGCTGCCGTACCCGCACTCAGTGCCACCACTTCATGTGTGCCGCCCGTAAACTGTTTCAAATCCTCCTCAAAAGCATTTACATTAGGTCCCAAAGGTACTACCCAATTGGTATCAAATGCCTCCTTCACATATTTCTGTTCCAATCCGGCTTTGCTCATGTGGGCGAGGCAGAGATAAATTTGCTTGTCCATAAGATATATATATATGATTTACAAAACTATATTCTTGATTACTTTACATCGGTTTCCTACCGCTAAAACCCCATCCGGAATATCCTTTGTGACAACTGAACCAGCACCTACAATACTCCATTTCCCAATCTTTACTCCAGGAATGACTACACTACCGGCACCAATCCATGTCCCCTCACCCACTTGTACATTACCGCAAAGTGTACAATGAGGAGAAATATGTACATAATCCCCAAGCCTACATTCATGATCTACCGAAGCACCTGTATTAATGATACAATGACTCCCAATACGACAATCTGACTGAACGATAGCTCCCTGCATTACAACAGTACCTTCTTTTATCACAGCCTTTTCCGAAATAATTGCCGAAGGATGAAAACCCCGGCCATATTCCACTTGTAGCTTTTCTGCTATCTTTCTACGAACACCATTATTCCCGATACTGATTATCAACGGACCACAGACTTCCGACGAACGTAATACGGGATAGTCAAAAAGAGTATGGATTTTTTCATTATCATCAAACAATGCTTCAATCGGTTCATTATTCGCACGCAATATATCAATGATCACTTTGGCATGACCACTGGCACCATATAAATACATTTTCCAATATTAATTATTTCCAGTAAAAGCCTCCATCGTAACCGAAGTTTCCGAACTAATACCTTCGCGTACAAAGACCTTCTTTATTGTCATAAAAATGATTTTCAAATCAAGTAAAAAAGAGCAATGATCCACGTACCACACATCTAGTTCAAACTTCCGTGTCCAACTGATGGCATTGCGACCGTTCACTTGTGCCCAGCCCGTAATCCCCGGACGGACTTCATGACGACGCGCCTGTTCCTTGCTGTATAACGGCAGATATTGGGGAAGCAAAGGACGAGGGCCTATCAGGGCCATATCCCCTTTCAATACATTTATCAGTTGGGGAAGTTCATCTATCGAAGTGGAACGTACAAAGCGTCCTACTTTAGTCAAACGCTGAGCATCCGGAAGCAGATTTCCATCCACATCCCGCTCATCCGTCATAGTCTTAAACTTGATTACTTTGAATATCTTTCCGTTCTTTCCCGGACGTTCCTGCATGAAAAATACGCCTGCACCTTTGTTGGCAAAGTACAGCCAAAGTGTAATGATAAGTAAAGGAGCAAACAATACGCCTAAAGCGATAAAGATTACACAAAAGTCTGTAACTCGTTTAAAAAGTTTTTTGTACATAAGCTATTACAACTAGCTACCAATACTATCTATAGCTTCTAAATAAGCCTTTACTATAATATTTCTATCAAATTGTTTTTCAACTTTTTTTCTTGCTGCTATGCCCATGTTTTTCTTCTCTTCAAAAGACAAATCAAGAAACTTACGGACTTTACCTATAAGATCTTCGGAATTCTGTTGTTCAACAATAAACCCATTAACTCCATCATCTACAATTTCTTTGCAACCACTACGATTGGTCGTGATGACAGGTCTTCCACTCGCACAACTTTCCAAAAGAACATTCGACATACCTTCAGGATAATAAGTAGGATGAACGATACAATGCACGTTTGCAATAAAAGGACGGACATCAGAAGTCATCCCATGATAAATTATTGTCTTATTATTATTCAACTTTTTCAATTTCTCCTGATATGCATCCTCACAATAACCCAAAATATGAAATTCCGTATTAGGATACTCTTCACGAATAGCAATCGCAGTATCAAGGTATTGTTCTATCCCTTTCTGTTTCATTATACGACTAATAAAAATAAATTTCACCGTGTCATCATTTGGATAATCCATCAATTGAAAACGGATTAAATTTACACCCGATCCTGGGATTATAGAACCACAATCAGGAGTCAGATTGTGCATTTCACAAAATCTTTTATTTTCCTCATTTTGGAAAAAGATTCTTCTTGATTTTCTCAAACCAATCTTATAAAGCAAAAATACAATCTTCTGAATTCTTGATGTTTTTTCAACAGCAGTTCCAAGTCCAGTAATATTCACAATTTGAGGTATACCATATAATCTGCAAACCATCCCTCCATAAACATTGGGCTTGATTGTATAGGACAAAACCACATCTGGTTTTTCTTTCCTTATAAGATTTACATAATGGCATATCAACATAAAATCTTTTACAGGATTAGTACTTCTACGGTCTATTTCAGTCGTCACACATTTTGCTCCTATAGCTTCCAACTCATTCATTCTTTTATCAAAAGGCGCAGAAATAGTTATGAAATGCCCCTGTTCAATAATAGCTTTTACTACTTCAAAGCGAAAACTAATCAACCCTGCCACATTATTAGCTAACAATAATATCCTCATCTTAATCCCTATATTTTACAATCCTCGCAATATTTCCTTACAACTACAAGCGACCTATATAGCGTACCCGCTATTTATTAAGCAGTCACGCCTATATGAGTCTTAGAAAAAATCAGCAAAACTTTCTTACGATGCATACTCTTTTTCTTCCTTACAAGAAGACATATAGTAACATGAAAACATAACAATGATGTCCTCAATATACAGGAAGACAAGAAGATCCAATCTATTATAAAGAGTTTATTTATTATTGAATGTTGTTATAAATCAAATCAAGAGCCTTGCTGGTTGCATTTCCATATTCTGTTTCATACTTATTCTTGAACGGAATAACATACTCCTCGACTACCTTTTTAAAATCTGCCTCCTTAATCACCTTAGTCAGTTCACCTTGATCTTCCTTATACAAAAGTTCCTTACGAATGTCAAAATACAGACCTCTGATGGCATTATACTTATCATAATCGTATGGCCACAAGAAGATTGGTTTATCCATAATGCAGTAGTCGAAAATAATGCCCGAATAATCAGAAACAAGAAGGTCAGAAGCAATCATAATGTCTTCTACGACCTCATAATTTGTTACATCAATAAAGAAATCATTGTTCTGTTTTGTATCCGAACTGATGACTGGATGAGCTCTATATAACAAAACATAATCATCGCCCAGATTCTGTTTCCAAAGGTTTACATCCACATCAAATACCTCTTTAAAGTTAGCCTCTTCTCTAAATGTTGGTGCATACAAAATAGCCTTCTTTCCTTCTGGAATTCCAATTCTCTTGCGCAATTCACTTCTGTAGTCTTCCGTATAATGCACCAAAATATCATTCTTAGGCATACCGATTACGTGCATCTTGCCTATTGGTATTCCGAACATGCCAGCATACACATACTTCTCAATATCAGAAGATGCAAAACAGCAATCCCACTTGAATGTTGATAAAGTCCTGAAATTAGCAGAATCAATAGCATCTTTACCATCCAACTTACATAATACTCCATGAGTTGTGTGCATATAGTAAGTATTGATGCCTTTAAAATTGAGTGCTCGTTCCACAATTACGTTCGTCACCCAAACTCTAGCCCTCAAGGCTATATTGAAATACTTAAGGCTGTTGACGTTAACCGTATTTGGAATGAATGGATATTTCTCGGGATTCTTAAAAGCCCAATATATGATATAGTCCTTGAAACGTTCATCCTTCAACATGGCCTCATAAATCACTCGCGTACTATCGGAATAATGACGTCCACCATAACATACAAAAAGCATGAGTTTACCGTCTGGCTTCAAGAACAACTTGTACAAATTTACCAAACCTGACATTACGTAATAGTAGACGTAATAAAGTAATTTACTTCTTTTTATCTTTGTTGTGATATCCATATTTATTACATTTTTCATTTGAACAATCGGAGATATAGAACTGTAATTATTTTATTACGCGTATCCTTATACCACTTATGAAAAATATTATAGGAACTTTATGCTTCATACAAAAGGACTGGAGGAACTTGACATGAGGTAAAGCCTTGGTCTGGTACTGAAAATAAAAACTTGCTAAATCTTCGCTGCTATACATATCTTGCCAATTTTAATTTACAACGAAGGCTAACATTTCATTTTGAACTTTTTAAAGTGCTTACATAGCTGTGTATATCATAAAACTATAAGTTAAAGATTATACAGAAAATTAACAACAATCTATTATCTGCCATTAGTTTACAAATTATTGCACAAAAATAAACACTTGAGGTTTAATTATCTGATTGATAATTAAATCTGCTACATTTTCAATATCCACAAACTTTACCGACTTAGGCAAATCAACATTAAACGACTTCTTTACCTTAGCTACAAGTTCATCAGTATAGACGAGAGTAGCGTCAGTTATATTCTCTACTCCATCACAATAAATTGACTCACGGTTAGCTTTACGCATCTGGTCTATAGTCCATACAGACTCATCAAACTTGGCAGTAGCAGTTACTCCATCAATAATTATAGGATAACCACCAATTTCACCATTTACCCCAGGAGTATGTATTTTGACTTGTTTTTCCTCTCGAAGAGCAGTAAGCACAGAGAATATGATATCAAAATTACTGGAAGCATTCATCATATTGCGCTTCTGATCTACAGGCATTGCTATAGAACAGGATTTAAGAAGTTCTTCCTTATTAAAATCCATATCCTTGCCTTGAAACTTTATATCAAGCAAGATGTCCTGACCTTCTGCATGACCTTCCTTAGAAATGACAACATCATGAAAATGTGATACCGCAATAGTTACATCAATGTCATTAAAATTCTTTATACCATATTTCTCTGCAATATAGAATTTTATACGAGGCACAAGATGATTCAAATTACCACTACCAAAGTCAAAATAAGCCTTACCCGCAGACTTTAGCCAAGGAATAACAGCATCGGAATATGAAGTATTGATTGAGATTGCCTCACAGTTGGCCTTATCGTATGCCTCCATTATATTCTTTGCATATCGAATAGAAAGCGGAGTCCAAATGCCGTATGCACGAAGATTACTCCATGAGATGCTACCATACTTCAAACCAGAGTAAACTCGACTACTATTTACTATGAAGTCAGGCTTTTCTGCTTCAAGTACAGCTGCAATGCTGTTCACATCGTTAAGGTCGCAGTTATCAACCACCTTAATCTCGCTACGGCACTGATGACGAATGGTTGAAGCAGTACGAATAATATTTATATCCATCTGCATCTTTTCTGCATTACGTCCTACCACAACAAGACGAAGTTGTGAATCACCTAGTGATACAAGATAATCCAACAAGTAGCATCCAACGCTACCCAAACCAATAATCATAATAGTTATTGGCTGACTATTTTCAACCTTCCCTTTGAGAAGGGAAAGTTTTCTGTTCAGTATTTCCATTTTAATAAAGTAGAAAACGGGTTTGTAATAAATTTAGAATCAACAAATCGTAATAGAACTGTTGTAAGGACTAATATGCAAACACAGAGAAACAAGGCCTGGTAAAAATTAACTTGCAAATAGGTTGATAATATGTGTGCAAACATGCCTTGTATTACATAATATGCTAAAGTCTTTGATCCATAAGCACATATCGACTTGGGGAGGTTCACAAACATTAAAACAGCGAATGTAGTAATAATTGATCCAATATAAACCAATACTTTCAAAACAAGAAGCATTCCTATATTTTGATTGTACAAATTTGACATGTGCCACACATTGGCATTATTAAACTCTAATACATGTAGTATACGGCCACTATTAGATGAGACAAAAAGCAAAACAGACTAAAGAGGCTATAGCCAAAACAAGCTTTATGCATTTTGAAACATCAGGAATAATAGGCAGGCCTTTTACTCTTCTCAAGAACCCCATCATAAAGAATGGTAGAAACATACACGACCGTTGGAACGATAACAGGTTACCAAATTGTTTCAACGGAAGCATGTATGCAAATACGGCCAACAAGCAACTGAATATCAATAACTGCCCCCCGCACCCATTATATTGTACGACAATTTTGCCAACTAGCTTATTGATAATCAACAGAAAAATAATATACCAAGTTATTAGGCTGATTAAATACCAGCCTGAGTTCTCCGGATTTAGTAAAGGGATGATACTTCCATAATAAAAACATTGAGGAATCATCACAACCAAAAATGTTTCCAAAAGCATAAAACCTTTACTAATCAGTTTTTCTTTATTCTTAACATTTGCATAATAACCACTGATAAAGACGAATAATGGCATATGAAAAATGTAGATTATAGAATAGAGCTTATTGGCAATAGGATTGCTTAAAGCAGGTTCTATTACATGACCGAATGTAACCAATACAATGAGCAACCATTTTATTCCATCTATTCTGTAATCTCTTTCTAATATAGCCATATTCATTTTTACATCAATTTTCTTACAATATCATAATCTGCAACAGTATTACAGTTGAACCAGTCAGTGAAAGTCACTACATCATACTCTTCACTATTCATATCACTAAAGTAAGCCTGAATTATTTCAAGATTAGTACCTTGAAGTTGTTCTTTTGTAAGCGAATCAACAGTCTTCAAAAGCCTCTCAGATGAAGAAAATTTCCACATCTGACCACTGTTGAAGATTGCCTTGAATGGCTCTGATACAGTCAATGTCTGATGATTCGTATCATATAAATACCTTGGTTTGCCATCAACGTTAATGTATAACGCAACTGCCTTATTCGAGTAGATTGGTTCTCGGTTAATGGTAATCACACTCTTTGGCGAATTATACACTTGCCTGAAATCTGTAGCCATAAAGAACAAGTCGCCTTCTACGAAAGTCACATCACCTGCCTCCTTTATTGCCTCTATACCTTTGTATAAACTGTAGCCGGAGCCATAGTCTTTGAAATGCTCGTTGTAAACAAGTTCTATTTTTTTGCCATAACCAGAGAGTTCGTTCTTTACAAATCTTCCCAACTTCTCATAAAGGTAGCCCCCCACAAGGATATATTTATCGTACTCACCACAATTCTTCAGCAATTGAGCAAGAAGAGCGTATTGAGGTTCATCGGTATAATACAAGCATTTGAGGGTTTCTTCCTTAGTGTCGCGATTAAAACGCGTAGCCGTTCCAGCAACAGTTATAATCAAATATTTCATTTCTTGATACTATTTACACACATCGTGAGGCCTTCATCGAGAGTGATGATAGGTTTCCAGCTAGTACGGGTACGAATCTTGTCCGTATTGAGCAATCGACGCTCAGGATCAGACTTTCGGTAACCTTCGAAACGGATATCCACATCGTTGATGCCCATTTTTATTGCAATCGTCTTGACTAGATCAATAATGGCAATTTCCTCTTCAGTAGCCACATTATAAACAGTACCATCAAGAGCATGCTCAGAAGCGATGAGCTCCATAACGGCACGACAGCTATCAATATTATGAAGGAAGGTACGTTTGTTCACCTTCGAGTTTTCAAGAAGGGTTACGGTATGGCTTTCAAGCAGATTATCAATGATATGAGGGATAATGTGCTCTGCAAAACGCTCGTGCCTGCTATATACATTAGCAAAGCGAATAGAACAACCTTTAATTCGTCCCTTGCCAACAGCATCTTTCATAAAGAATTCAGTCATCAACTTGCCGCAAGCATAACTTGTACGTTGGCTATGTTCCGCTGTTGACATTGCCAAATAATCAGATTCTTTCACACCGCCATTCTCATTCCAAGACTGCATTGAGTAAACCTCCGAAGTTGAACAATTAATGTAAGTATCAGCCCTCATAGAAATGGCACGCTCCAAGAAATCCTTCATAGCAAGGACGTTAGTCTGAAAAGTACTCTCTACCTCATAGAAATGCTTTGTATGGACAACAGCAGCACAATTGATAAACACCAGACGACCATCGCACTCAATTTTGAGTTCTTTCGCCTTATCGCATACTTCATCCATCTGAGCGACTTTGTTAATGTCGTAATTATAGAAGATGAACGAGGGATTGTCAATAATGTCTTTAACGGTATCAATAGAACTTGCAAAGAAGTTGTCGAAACCGATTACCGTATGACCCTGAGAAACAAACTGACGAGACAGTTCACTACCCGTCATGCCAGTAACACCACTTATTACATATAAGTTCTTCATTTATATTCCAAATTTTAATCGTTCGCTGTAAAAAGTATCTATCTCTTTGGGGAAAAGAGATTGTTCAGCTTCAATATCGTAAGGAACTGCATTGAAATGGGTTTCCCCCGTTTCAAAATTGATATACACATATTGTGCATATGGATTCTGATTGCGAGGTTGTCCAACTGAACCTGGGTTGATAAAAGTCGTACGTTTCTGATTGCGCATGATTGGATTGTCAACTTTGAAGAATACATCTATCTTAAAAGGTTGATGAATGTGACCGCTCAATACGTAGTCAAAATCCTGATACTTTTCATCTTCCACTTTTGCTGGAGTCAGTTTTCCCCAATAGGGATCATCAATAGTTCCATGTAAAAGAAGTACTTTCTTACCACCAATTTCCAACTCTTGCATTGGCTCTTGCATCACATTGCTTATATAATCAATAGATGTCTGAGTGAGATGGTTTCTTGTGTATTTGGACATCACACGAGCTCTTTCTGAAGAGAAACATGAGAGTTCCCCATCAATCAAAGCCTTCTCGTGATTGCCCTTCAAATTGGCAAGTAATGGAATATTAACAGTTTGTATACGTTCAATAATTTCATTTGAACGCATACCATAGTCGATAAAGTCACCTAGACTAATCATGGCATCTGGCTGATAGTGTTTCTCAATATCAGCTAGAACCGCCTCAAAAGCAGAAAGATTGGCGTGTATATCAGCAAACAGAATTACTTTCATACTTTACTTGTTAAGAAATTCCATAAAAGCCTCTTTGTTCTGAATAGGAGTTGTAGTTGGACGACCAAGGTCCTTGCGGTTTCCCTTTTTTACGCAAATCTGAAGGAAAACAGGACCTTCTGCGTTCTTGAATTCTGCAAGTTTTGCTTCAAGTGCCTCCATAGTTTCTACACTATAAGCAGCCTTGTAGCCTACAGCTTGAGCAATTGCACAAAAATCAATCTTGAGACCAACAGTAGGCTGACCACCAACAGAATCGTGTGCGCCATTGTTGAACACAATGTGCACATAATTCTTGCATTTCATGCTGGCTGTAATAGCCATATTACCCATGTGCATGATGCTGGCTCCATCACCATCAAAACAATATACTCGACGCTCAGGCTTTTGGAGAGCTATGCCGAGAGCTATCTGGGAAGCATGGCCCATCGCCCCTACAGTAAGGAAATCACGTTCATGACCTTGGCTCCAAGCAGTACGTGCCTCAAAGAGCTCGCGAGAAATCATACCAGTAGTTGATACGATACAAGCATTATCTTCAATGTTTGAAGCCACCTTCTGAATCGTCTCTTCGCGAGACATTGCCAGTTCGTTTACCTCAACGCTCTGAAGCTTATAGGTATCGAAAGTATCCTTCTCTATCACAAGGGCATAGCACTCGTTGGTTGCCTTCATGAAGTCGACAGCTATTTTTATCTGCTTTGCAGCTCCCTCTTCATCCTTTGGCAGAATAGCATAGTTGATACCCATGGTATTAAGCAAACCGATTGTCACCTTACCTTGCTTCACATGCTGAGGTTCATCGTGAACTCCAGGGCGCCCTCTCCAACCGATAACGAGGAGCACAGGAATGTTATAAACGTCCTTGTCGGTAAGAGAGGCAAACGGATTAATGATATTGCCTTCACCAGAGTTCTGCATATAAACTACAGGCACCTTACCTGTTGCCAAATGATAACCTACAGCAATACCCATGGCCCCTCCTTCGTTAGCAGCAATAATATTCTGCTCAGCAGGAAGGTGGTCGGTAATATATGCACAAATGTTCTTGAGCAACGAATCAGGAACACCAGCATAAAAGTCTATACCTTGTTCCTTGAGTATATTTACAAAAAATTCGGGTCTTACCATTTGTAAAATAGTTTAAGGGGTAAGAAATTAATGTTTACTTCTTCTTTGTGCCTGGAATAAGATTAAGAATCTGTTTGATAGGCATACAGTACTGCTCAGATGCTTCAAGCGAACGGCTAGTATAGAGGATGGTTTCTGCACATTTAACCATTGCAGGATAAGCAGAACGAAGCATGTGATTAGCATAAATCACTACATTAATACCCCATTCAGCAAGTTCCTCTTCTGTGAACTGGTTATAAGTAGTAGGCACAACGATGATAGGAGTATGAGCATTCTTCTCGCGAAAGCGCAAGCAAAACTCCTTGATGTCCTCTCCAGACTTCTCTTTGGAGTGGATCATTATACCATCAGTACCTGCCTCTACGTAAGCATGACAACGCTCCAAAGCATCATCTACAGTCTTACCAGCAATGAGAGACTCACAACGGCTGACAATCATGAAGTCACGAGTAATTTGCGCTTCCTTACCTGCACGAATTTTAGCCTGAAAACCTTCGATTGTATCCTGAGTCTGTACAGCATCAGTACCAAAAAGTGAATTCTGTTTTAAACCTACCTTATCTTCAATTATAACGCAAGAGATTCCCAAGCGCTCAAGGGTGCGAACGGTAAAACCGAAGTGTTCAATCTTGCCACCAGTATCGCCATCGAAGATAACAGGTTTTGTGGTTACTTCAAGGGTATCATTGAGATCATGGAGACGGGTAGTCAAATCGACAGCCTCAATATCAGGCTTACCCTTAGAGGTAGAGTCGGTAAGGGAGGAAGCCCACATGCCATCGAATTCACGCTCCTGACCATTCACCTCTACCTTAGTATGTTCTGCTATGAGGCCAGTAAGACCATTGTGACTTTCAAGAATACGTACAATCGGTTTAGCTGCAATAAGGCGACGGAGAGAAGAAAGACGCATCTGAGGAGTTACACCAAGAGCATCAATCTCTTGTTTGATACCAGAAGCAGAGATGTTTTGGGTGTAAGGAATCTCGATAACCTCACCACCCAACTTTTCCATTACCTTGAATACCTCATCACGGATATACTTGTCAGGACCAACCTGCCAATCGTCACCATGAATGATGTAATCAGGCTTGTACTTAAGGAGATTAGAGACATAGCTCCAATCATCCTGAGGGACCACCCTTGATACGTTCCTGATGCTCTCAACAACGTTCTTTCTTTGCTCCCAAGTGAGATAAGGAAGTCTACGGTGGTTAGCAATCGCCTTATCAGTGAACAAACCGATTATCACATCGCCATACTCAGTAGCTTTGTTAATGATGTTAATGTAACCCGGGTGCATGATATCGCCTATCATACCAAGATAAACTGTCTTTGCCATTATTATTTAATATTTTTCAAATTATTATAAAGAGCATCTATAGTCAATCACCTCAATTTCTCCTGCTTGAGAATAAGTGTGCAACAAAATCGGCTTTCTACCATCACTCAGGACTATACTCTGACCTGTGAGTTCTGCTACCTTTTTATCTTTAATAAAATCAAAATTCTTACTTGTCTTATACACAAAGATCGCCTCTCCATATGCACGACTGCATTTTTGTGCCACTCGATAAATTTCTCCATCTACAGAGAATAACGAACCTGCGGGACGATTAATCTTCTTTTTGTCGCGATACTCGTCAACCCTAATTATCTTCATCGTATTCATGTCAAGAATAAACTTCTCAACATAATACTTAACTGTAAAGCTATTTGTTCCAACCTGACGATAAGTCAAAAGAGTGAATGTACCATCTTGATTAGAAATAACAGTTGTGTCACGATACTCCTGAAAGCAAGACCCTCTCTCGCTTCCAAACTTCCGGGAAAGAAGTAGCCTTGTAGAGTACAATCTCTTTGGCTGCTCCTGTTTCAGGTATCATGTAGTACTCGCCATTATACTTATAGACAAATGGATAGCTCATGTGAGTAGGAGTAGCTATTATGATTCGGAAATTCTGTGGCGTTTTGTCTATCACATCGAATACCCCTAATTCACCTTTATGAGTAGCATAGTTATAGGCTTCAACAAACAACCAAATTTTACCATTGTCCTCAAATAATAGAGGATCCGCAAACCAAAACTCATCTGTATTTGGAAGGATTTCAAAAGGTTCTTCTTTTCTTTTATTGGTCAGAATACCATCAAAATTAGTTGCCTTTCGATATGCAATTCCCCATACTGTCGTTTTAGCAAGTCCAAGTTTGCGACAAATTCGGGAGTAATATAAATTCATAAAGTATCTATTATCATTTAATTTTTGCGAAATTCATTGATAGCCTGTATAAAGAAGGCATTACGCCTCTGCTCAAGCAACTTTGGTTCATAATTCTTCGAACGATTAAAGTTGATTCTTGCTTCTCGTTCCATCTTCTCTTTGCTGAAGCCTTTAATGATATTCACTAAAGTATCGACCTCTGTACCATTGTATGTAAAAAGCGAACCTTGATCTATGAGTTCAGGAATACCTCCTACTAACGAGCAAATGCACGGAGCCGCCTTAGTCATAGCCTCAAGGATGGTTCTTGGAAGACCTTCTGAACGACTTGGATGAATATAGATGTCAATATCCTCGAACCATATTAGAACATCATCGTGTTTGAACTCTCCGAGAAACTGAATCTGATTCTCAACTCCTAATTCAATAGCAAGGTTGCGCAGGCGATCGGGATCATCATGGGAGCCAACATCGGAACGAGTG
>ENA-OPSJ01001228-OPSJ01001228.1-human-gut-metagenome-genome-assembly--contig:-NODE-1228-length-20165-cov-2.305470_pt1 | contig 20165 bp, 19 predicted proteins | sample MGYA00241801_ERZ501893 | MGnify/ENA primary metagenome ERZ501893 (study PRJEB25962, sample SAMEA2042219) | human gut metagenome | biome: human gut; feature: human-associated habitat; material: faeces...
GGACTGTGCGATCTCGTTTGTGTGATGTGGGAAGGCGTTGTCGATGCCGCCGCAGTGAATGTCAAGATATTCACCGAGATGCTTCATACTTATGCAGCTGCACTCGATATGCCAGCCGGGGTAGCCTACTCCCCACGGGCTGTCCCACTTGAGTTCCTGATCGTCAAACTTTGACTTTGTGAACCACAGAACGAAGTCAGCCTTGTTTCTCTTGTTACCGTCCTCCTCAACGCCTTCACGAACACCAACCGCAAGGTCTTCCTCCTTGAAATCGTTGAAAACATAATACTTTTCGAGTTTGGAGGTATCAAAATAGATATTTCCGCCTGCTTCGTAAGCGTAGCCCTTTTCGATAAGGGAAGAAATCACCTTGATGAAATCTGCGATACAGTGCGTTGCAGGCTCTACAACGTCGGGACGCTTGATGTTCAGCTTCGTGCAGTCCTCGAAGAAAGCGTCTGTGTAATACTTCGCTATCTCCATAACCGTCTTATGCTCACGCTTTGCGCCCTTCAGCATCTTGTCATCGCCCGTGTCACCGTCGCTTGTCAGATGTCCTACATCGGTAATGTTCATTACACGCTTTACATCGTAACCGACATAGCGCAGGTACTTTTCAAGCACATCCTCCATAATGTAGCTGCGCAGATTTCCTATGTGCGCAAAGTGGTACACGGTAGGTCCGCAGGTGTACATATTTACCTTGCCCTCAACATTCGGCACGAATTCTTCCTTTTTGTGTGACAGTGAATTATATAACTGCATTTTCTTATCCTCGCTTTTATTTAATATTGTTTTCTTTAAGTTCTTCTCTTAGCAGATCTATCTCGCTCTGCATTGTTTCAAGCTTGCTCTGCAAGGCACATATCTGCTGTGCCACAGGGTCGGGAATGTGTATCTGGTCAAGGTCGCAGGCATTTACCCTCTGACCGTCACGGCGGACTATCCTTGCAGGAACGCCGACCGCAGTTGAGTTAGGCGGTACCTCCGACAGCACAACGGCATTTGCGGCTATCTTTGCGTTATCGCCCACCTTGAAAGGACCGAGAACCCTCGCTCCCGAGCCTACCATTACATTATTGCCGAGCGTGGGGTGACGTTTACCGGTATCTTTACCCGTACCGCCGAGCGTTACGTTCTGATAAAGCGTGCAGTAGTCGCCTATCTCGGTAGTTTCGCCTATTACAACGCCGCTTCCGTGATCGATGAACAAGCCCTTTCCTATCGTTGCGCCTGGGTGTATCTCTATACCCGTTTTCCGCAAAGCACGCTGTGATATCCACCTTGCGATGAAATAGTGCTTTTTAAGGTACCATTTATGTGCCCTGCGGTATGCCCTTACAGCCTTGAAGCTGGGATACAGGAAAAACACCTCGAGATCGCTCTTTACGGCAGGATCTCGTTCTCTGACCGATTTTATATCCGCTTTAATTTTATCGAACATATGTTTCCTACCCTTCTCCGAAAATAAAAACGCCCTCGTCTGCATAACAGACGAAGGCGATATTTCTATCACGGTTCCACTTCGCTTTGGAGCTTACACTCCCTTTATGTCTTTAACGCAGACTACACGGGCAGAGATACTGATAAGTCTAACGTTCCCTCTGCCGACCCGGATAAAAAATCCGTACAGCCGCACTTCACCGTAAATCAGTCTGCCGTCTTTCACCTTACACGGCTCTCTGTGAAACTTTTTCCCGGTTACTCTTGCCATACACGGTCTTTGCACTTATACTTCATTATATGTTTAGTGTATCATAAATGCAACGCTGTGTCAAGCGGAAAAATATGAATTAAGAAGCTTACCTATTTATAGAAAAAGTTTGCTTTTAAGAAAACAGCTTATTCTCAAACCCTAACCCCAAACCCCTTCCCCTCGGGAAGGGGCTATATTACTGGGGCTACCGCCCCTAGTCCCTGTTGGGGGCTACGCCCCTCAACCCTTTTTAGTAAAGATAGAAATTTTTCTATAAACTAAGAGATTACTCCATTATATTCTTCACAATCGGCAGTCTTACGCAGACAAGAGTACCCTTGCCAAGCTCGCTGTCAAGCGTCACCGTGCCGCCGTAGCAGTTGACGATATGCTTTACTATGGAAAGACCCAGACCGGTACTGCCCTCTTTGGTGCTTCTGCCCTTATCCACTCTGTAGAAACGCTCAAATACACGGTTAAGCGACTCCTTAGGGATGCCTATGCCGTTATCCCTTACATAGATACAGCCTGTCTCGCCCACATCGTGAAGCGTTATCTCAACCCTGCCGCCGTCCTTGTTGTACTTTATAGCGTTGCTGACTATGTTTTCGACAAGCTCGTATATGTGCTTGTATGCGGCACGGACGGTAAAGCTGTCGCCTGACAGTTCTATCGTGACATTTCTGGCAGAAGCCGCAGGCTCCAGACATTCCTTTACCGCTGTGCATATCTCGGACAGCTTACAGTCGGTCACTTCCTCGGCTGTGGTCTTATTTTCAAGGGAGGATATTTCAAGAATGTCGCTGATGATCGTTGACATTCTCTTGGCTTCGGTAAGAATTTTTCCGATGTAATAGTCCTTCTTATCCTTAGGCACAAGTCCGTTTTCAAGAAGCTCGGCAAAGCCCGAAATTGCCGTGAGAGGCGTTTTCAGCTCGTGACCGGCATTTGCGAAGAAATCGGCTTTTAGCTGTTCGGACATACGCTTGTCGGTAACGTCACGGATAACCATAAGTCCGCCGTGCATTGCGTCTATTCCGCTTTTGGATACGGGGAATACCTGCACGAGCAAGATCCTGCCGTCAACGGTGCTTTCTATAGTTACCGTCCTGTCCTCGTTTGCCGCTTTTTCCGCTCCGCTGATTATCTCGGGCTTTCTTGCAAGCTCGGGTACGGTTGAAGCACCGCTTTCATCAGAAGCACCGAGCAGCTTAAGTCCGGCACGGTTTATCGAAATTACCGAAAGATCGTTATCGTAAAGAATTACGCCGTCCTGAAGGCTTTCAAGTATGAAGCGTTCCTTTTCACGCTCGTTTTCAAGCGTCTTCATATTATCCTGTATGCTTTTACGCATAAAATTGAACATTGTGACAAATTCGTCAAGCTCGGGGTATTTGTGCGAGGGTATCTCGTCAAGCTCCGCAGAGATTTTTTCGTCACCGACATATTTCATACCGCTCATAGCCTTTGATATGCTGTTTATCGGCTTCATTATCTGGCGGGCAACACTGCTTACCGCTATAAGTCCTGCTATTATGCCTATTGCGGCGGCTATCAGCATAGGCGCTATGAACATTGACGCAAAATCCATATAGCTGTTTATATTGTAGCTTATTCTGATTATATCGTCGTCCTTAACCTTCATAGCGGCATAGATCTGATTTTTGCCGAGCGTCTTTGAATATCTTACGGCTACTCCGCTTCCTGTAAGTTCTGCCTGCTTTATCTCCTCACGGGTGCTGTGGTTATCGTCCGGCTCACCGTCAATATAGGTATCTACAAATACAGTTCCGTCCTTATTGATAAAGCTCACTCTGGCATTGCCGACAAGTGAGCTTAATCTGTTTGCAAGGTCATAGTCGTGGTCGGTTTCGTCCTCATATATCACACGGATAAGTCCGAGAGAAGTCAGCATATCGCTTTTTCTGACGTTCTGCTCCGTGCTTGAAAGAAGTGCGGTAGCAGATACAACGCACACCGACATAACTATCGCAATTACTATAAGAAAACGTACTATAAGTGCTTTTTTCATCTGTACGCCCTCCTGTTATTCTCCTATAAATCTGTAGCCTACTCCTCTTACCGTTTTGATAAGATGAGCATTCTCGGCATCATCGCTGAGTTTTTTCCTGAGCGTTCCTATGTGCATATCGAGCGTTCTTGTTTCACCGACAAAATCTATGCCCCACACTTTCGTGAGAAGCTCCTCACGGCTGACTACCCTCGCCCTGTTCTTAATAAGATACAAAAGAAGCTCGTATTCCTTCAGCGTAAGTTCTATCGGTCTGCCGTCACGGCTAACCTCTCTGAAAGAGGGATTTACCGTTATGCCGCCTGCCGTAATCTTATCGGAAGCACTGTCCGACGTGCTTCTGCCGGAACGCCTTAAAAGCGCCTTTATTCTTGCGGCAAGCTCCATAATGCCGAACGGCTTTGTGAGGTAATCGTCTGCGCCGTTTTCAAGCCCGAACACCTTGTCTATCTCGGCTGATTTTGCTGTCAGCATAAGTATAGGCGTATTCTTTGTCTGCTCGTTTTCACGAAGAATCTTCACCGCCTGCACACCGTCCATACCCGGCAGCATTATGTCGAACAGAAATATATCCGGCACCTGCTTTTCGGTTGCGGCAAGGCAATCCTCCGCACTGACAAAGCTCTCCACCTCGTATGAATAAGCCGAAAGAGCAACCGTCACAAGCTCTCTTATACTGTCATCGTCCTCTGTAATATAGATACGTTCAGCCATTGTATCAGCCTCCAAAGTTTATATAATACGGGTATTCTTGTATTCTCCCGTCTTGAAGAATTCCACCCACTCGCAGATATTTACCGCATGGTCGGCTATTCTTTCAAGATATTTTACTATCATAAGAGCATCGACCGCAACATCGCCGCTGCAATGCTCGCTCTTTATAAGTTCTACTATGCGGTTTCTTATAGAAACGAACAGTTCGTCAACCTCATCGTCAGCCTTTATCGTTTCATTCGCAAGCTCCATATCGGTTGTTACGAATGAATCTATAGAATGCGAAACCATTATTATTACCTTTTCGCTCATAGTCTGGATCTCTCTTACTATGTGCATGATAGCGGATACGTCTGCGGTAAGGCTGATCTCCGCAATATCTGCGGCATTGTCGGCTATACGCTCCATATCTGTCACCATTTTGAGCGCCGCAGAAACCTTACGAAGATCTCTTGCGACAGGCTGTTCACGAAGTATTATAGACAGGCACTGGCTCTCGATGTTCTTTTCTTCCTCGTCTACCGCTCTGTCTCCGTCTACTACCTTTTTTGCAAGAACGGCATCGCTGTCACGCAGTGCTGTGATAGCTGAAGCTATCGCCTCCTCTATCATTCCGCCCATACGGATAAGATCGTTATTCAGCTTGCCAAGCTTATGTTCAAATGTTTCTCTCATTTCTGTTTGCCCTTTCTAATATAATATCACACATAACGTATAAAATCAACCGAAACGTCCTGTGATATAATCTTCCGTCCGCTTATCAACGGGACGTGAGAACAGTTCGTCTGTCGGTGCGTACTCGACCATTTCTCCTACAAGGAAGAAGGCCGTGTAGTCCGAAATTCTTGTTGCCTGCTGCATATTGTGAGTTACAATAGCTACCGTGTACTTTTCCTTGAGCGTGTTCATAAGCTCCTCGATTTTAAGCGTTGATACAGGGTCGAGCGCCGATGTAGGTTCGTCCATAAGGATGACCTCAGGCTGAACGGCGATTGCTCTTGCGATACAGATTCTCTGCTGCTGACCGCCTGAAAGGCTGAGTGCGGATTTATGAAGTCTGTCCTTTACCTCGTCAAAAACAGCCGCACCGATAAGGCTCTCCTCGACTATCCTGTCAAGCTTTGCCTTGCTCTTTATGCCGTGTACTCTCGGTCCGTATGCTATGTTATCGTAAATGCTCATCGGGAAGGGGTTGGGCTTCTGGAACACCATTCCTATCCTGCGGCGCAGTACGTTTGTATCAACGCCGTCAGCGTAGATGTCCTCGCCGTCAAGCAGGAACTGACCTGTTATCTTACAATCCGGCACAAGATCGTTCATACGGTTAAGGCTTTTCAGATATGTGGATTTGCCGCAGCCCGAAGGACCGATGAAGGCGGTTATCTTATTTGTCTTTATATCAAGGTTTATGTCCTTGAGAGCGTGATTTTCTCCGTAATACAGATTCACATTTCTTGTACAGAGCTTCACATCGCTCTGAGGTACGATTATATCTGACATTGTTTATCCTCTTTTCTTTTTACGGCATTATACCGAGCGTTTCTTTCTTATTCTGTAAGCTACCAGCTTTGCACATATATTGATTATAAGCACTGTTACAAGCAGTACAAGCGCTGTAGAGAATGCGTACTTCATTTCGGCACCGCCACGCTGTGCGTACTGGTAAAGCTGAACAGTGAGCGAACCGCCCTGATTCATCACCTTGCCGAAAATATCGCCGAGCGAATTTATACCTACCTCAGCGGCAATACCCGCTGTAAAGATAAGTGCCGCAGACTCGCCTACTATTCTGCCTATGGACAGGATTACCGAGGTCAGTATACCGTCTATACAGCTTGGAAGAACAACGGTCCTTATAGTATGCCACTTAGGTGCGCCAAGTCCGACAGCACCCTCTCTGTAGCCCATAGGAACGGTCTTTATTGCCTCCTGCGTGGTACGGATTATGGTGGGCAGTACCATTATTGACAATGTCAGCGCACCTGTAAGCAGTGAGTAGTTTACCTTGAAGATATTGTAGAAGAACACGCTGCCGAAAAGTCCGTATATGATTGAGGGGATGCCTGCAAGCGTTTCGGTAGTGAATTCTATAATTCTTGTAAGTCTGCCCTGCTTTGCGTATTCGGTAAGATATATTGCCGCACCTACACCGACAGGTGTTGCGATAATAAGCGTAATCACTACAAGATAAAGCGTATTGATTATATTGCCGAGTACGCCGTAGTTTTCATAAGGATATGAGAACGCCGGAGTTGTAAGGAAGTTCAGGCTCATTCCATCTGTGCCTTTTACGGCTATGTATATAATCATACCGAGCGTCAGCGCAACGACTATGCCGGACGAAAGAAAAATCAGAGCCTTCAGCACTATGTCGCTTACTCTTCTGCGCTTTTTAGTAAGAGAATTCGTAACTGCTTTTGCCATAATCTATCACGCCTTTCCTGCGGTCTTTGCCGCTTTTTCCTTTTTGCCGCCCTTTTTGAGTATACCGTTGAGTATCAGATTTATTATCATAATGAACACAAACAGCACAAGTCCTATCGCAAAGAGCGCCTCTCTGTGAAGTCCGCTTGAATACGGGAATTCGGCAACGATGCCTGTTGTGAGGAATTTTACCGATGAGAACAGCTCCGGCATATTTGCGCTGTTGCCTGCAACAAGGATGATAGCCATTGCCTCACCTATCGCTCTGCCGACACCGAGAACGACACCGGACGCAATACCCGATTTTGCGGCGGGGATAACTACCTTGAAGATAGTCTGTATCTTGGTTGCTCCCAGTCCGTAGCTTGCCTCTCTGTATTCGGAAGGAACGGCGGATATTGCGTTCTCCGAAATGTTTATGATAGTGGGAAGTATCATTATAGCAAGTACGATTATGGCACTTGCAAGGTTTGCGCCGCCTGTGAACTGATGTGTAGGATCATTAGCATAAATGACCTCCTCAAGTGCGTACATAAGCGGCTTTACAAGATTTGCGCCGAGCAAACCGTATATAACCGACGGGATACCCGCAAGAAGCTCGACCGCAGGCTTTACTACGTTCTTCATAGCTTTAGGAGCAAGCTCGGACAGGAACACCGCTGTGAGAAGTCCTATCGGAACACCGATCACTATTGCGCCGAGAGTACCGAATACCGATGTGAGAATCAGCGGGAGGATACCGAACTGTTCTTTCTTTGCGTACCATGTGTCGCCGAACAGGAAATCGGTCAAGCCGATTTTTCCGATGGCGGGAGCACCCGATATTATCATATAAATTGTTATCATCAGGACGCACGCTACCGCTGTGATCCCACACACGGTAAATATGTACTTCATTACACGCTCTGTAACGTTTGTGAATCCCGATTTTTTATTTCTTATAGCAGATCTCTGCTTTCCGACTGAGCCTACCGCAACTGCTGCGCCGCTTGTCTTTTCCAAGTAAACCATCCTTTCAGGGCTATACATACTTATACAGCAAATTCCGGTAACGGATTGCTACCGGAAAAGTGCTTACTGTATAGGAATTATCGACTTGTTTTTTACTTTACGGGAACTGCACCCTGTGCAAGTACGAGTGCCTGACCTTCTTCTGAGAGAATGAAGTCAAGGTAAGCCTTAACGAGCTTGTTATCGGAACCCTTGAGTGTTGCGCAGATGAAGGGTCTCTGTACTTCGTAAGCGCCGCTCTTTACGTTTTCTTCTGTAGCTTCAACACCACCGATCTTGAGTGCCTTTACTGTTTCGTCAACGTTTGCAAGTGAAGCGTAACCGATAGCGCCGTCTGTTGTTGCTACTGCGTTGATAACTGAACCTGTAGACTCAAGCTCCTGTGCGTACTTCGGTTCCTTGTCGCCCATTACGATAGACTCGAAACCGTCTCTTGTACCTGAACCGTCCTCACGGCCGATAACTACGATTGACTTATCATCGCCGCCAAGCTCCTTCCAGTTTGTGATCTCGCCTGAGTAAACCTTAGCGAGATCCTCAAGTGTGATGTCTTCAAGCTTGTTTGCGGGGTTTACTACGAGAGCGATACCGTCAAGTCCTACTACTGTAGCGTCAAGCTTTTCAGCTTCTTCGTCCTTGAGCTTTCTTGATGAGTTACCGATGTCGCACTTGCCTTCTGACGCTTCCTGGATGCCTGTACCTGAACCTGTGAGGTTTAAGTTTACTGTTACGCCCTTGTTCTTTTCCATAAATGCGCCGTTAACAGCCTTGATAACCTTTTCCATTGATGTTGAGCCGTTCATTGACAGTGTGCCGCTGAGTTCTTCTGTAGCAGCTGATGATGCTTCTGCGGATGATGCTCCGGAAGATGTGCCTGCTGCGGATGAATCTGTGCCTGCTACGCTGCTTGTTGCAGTTTGGGAACAGCCTGTTGCTGCAGCAACTAAAGCTACGCCTGCGATAAGTGATATTAACTTCTTGTTCATGTTGTTGTCCTTTCTTAAGGGTCATACCCCTCGGAGTTTTCCTGATACTCCATAATATTTATGTACGTTTTTATCTGTCGTTCGGTTTCCCTCCCGGCTACATTTCATATTATAGTCGCAACGGACTTTACATTAAAGCAAGGAATGGTATAAAGTCGGTAAAGTTTTTGTAAAGCCGCATATTCCGCATAGCAAAGCCAAACTATACACCGACTTTACATTTTTGCCGTGCGACTTTACATTCGATTTTTAACGCTTTACAGCTTTCAGCCGTCACTGAGAATAGCTTTATATCTTGATTTGACGGTTAATTTATGGTAGAATAATATCAAAAGTTACACGAAAGAAGGTATAATATGCCACACTCATCGGGCGGAGGCTCTCACGGGGGCGGAAGCCACCACTCCTCCTCATCACACAGCTCGTCACACCGTTCATCATCGGGAGGCGGCTCAAGCAGAATAAGAACCAGCCACACATATTTCCCCGGTGCAAGAAGATTCGTCTACTACAGAAACGGCGTTCCGAACTACGTCTACTCGGATACCGATTTATCAAAAGGTCCGAGCAAGCTGAGATTTTTAATGCTCATATTCTATGTACCGTTTGTTCTGGCGGCATTTTTGATGATATTCACGTCTTTCGGCGTACCCGAAAAGCTGAAGGTTGATTATAACTCGCAGATAGTTATACAGGACGACGCTAACGTTCTCGGAGATACAACGAAGCTCGGCGACGCACTTGAGGATTTCTTCAACACAACAGGTATTTCTCCTGCGGTAATAACTGTGTACAATTCCGACTGGGAGGACAACTATACCGACCTTGAGAAGTACGCTTATGAGCTTTATGTAAACCGGTTCTATGACGAAAAGCACTGGCTGATAGTGTATTCTCAGCCGAAAGATCCCGATGACGAATTCAACAACTGGTACTGGGAGGGTATGCAGGGCGATGATACCGACAGTATCATTACTTCATCCGTAGCATACGATTTTACAAATGATCTGCACAAGAGGCTGCTTGTCGAGGGAACAAAGGTAAATGACGCTATCACCGACAGCTTCAACGCACTTACTCCTACCGTAATGAAGTTCAGATTTGAGGGCGAAACCTTCGGAATAGGACTGTTTATGCTCCTGTTCGTCTGCGTTCACGCATTCTTTATGGTATTCTTCCGCCCCGATGCAAAGAAATACAAGGGAGCAAAGGAAGTGCCGCTTGACGACAACTACGTTGCCCCTCAGCAGACTGCACCGCAGCCGCAATCTGTCGTAATGAAACAGGCCTCCTGCGAATACTGCGGAGGCGTTTATACCATAGGCAGCTGCAATGCCTGCCCTCACTGCGGCGCACCTATTCAGCCGCAGGATTACACCGTTCCCGTACATAACGTCACGAGTACAGCAAACACAACAGATACAACAAACACAAACACGCATTAACAATCATTGAGGTATAATATGAACGGCTCAAGAATAACCGATTCACCGATAGGCGCTGTACTGCTTATAATCGGCTCTGTCATAGCGGTTATGGCACTTGTCTGTGTAATCATTCAGATTTACAAAAATCATATTTCGGACAGAAGTATGTGCCGTGAAATTTACGGTACAGATAAGCCTGCCAAGCATAAAAGTGTGCCGAAAAAATTAAAGGCTCTCGAAGAACGTTTTCGGGAGCTTGATATTCCGCCGGTTTATTCGTTCACGGGTAATTGCTACTGCGAACATTTCACGATAACGGCGAAACGTGAATTTATATTTTATGTATGCTGTCACACGGTTGGCGGCGAAACGCTTGACAAAAAGCTGTTTTTAAATCCCGAAAAAGCAAGGCGGTACATTTTCCGTGAGGTTATGGATATAGTTCTGAACAGTTACGGAGAAGAAGGGTATCAGGTATACGCTTCAAAGCTCACCGCCGAAGAAAAAGCAATGCTCGGTATATAATCCTCAGGATTCAAGCCGTATATAACGCAAAATCCCCTCCGCTTTTGCGGAGGGGATAATTTTATGCTTTGTCGGTCAATCAAACACTGCTGTGCTTCTTAACGTAGTCTACAACCTCGTCAACAGTTGTGAATGCCATGCTTACGCAGGTATCTGCACAACCGTAGTAGATAGCGATTCTGCCTGTATCAGCGTCGCAGAGTGCTGCGCAGGGGAATGTAACGTTCTGAACATCGCCTACGCACTCATAGTACTCTCTGGGGTTGAGAAGGTACTCAGCGCAACGATACTTAACCTTCCAGGGCTTGTCGATGTCGAGGATAGCAGCTGAGAAGCTGTATACATAGCCGTTGCAGCTCTGGAGAACGCCGTGGTAGAATACCAGCCAGCCTTCGCTTGTTTCTATCGGGATAGGACCTGCACCGATCTTGAGTGATTCCCAGCCCTTCATAGGAGCCATAACGTGTCTGTGCTCGCCCCAGTACTTCATATCGGGCGACTGTGAAAGGTACATATCACCGAAAGGTGTGTGACCGCTGTCTGAAGGACGGCTGAACATAACGTACTTGCCGTTTATCTTACGGGGGAACAGAACACCGTTTCTGTTAAAGGGAAGGAATGCGTTCTCGCACTGGTGGAACTCCTTGAAGTCCTTTGTCCAGCCCACACCGATTGTAGGCTTCCAGCCGTATGCGTTGCACCATGTAATCCAGAATCTGTCCTCGATCCATACGCATCTGGGATCGTAGCCGTACTGCCAGGGGTTAGCTTCTGCAGTTTCGGGATCGTCGTTTATCCATTCAACCTTTTCTTCGTTGAGGTTCCAGTGTACGCCGTCCTCGGAGAAGCCTGCGTGGATAGCCATGTTTCTTTCCTTGTCGTCAACACGGAAAACACCTGCGAACTTGCCCTTTTCGCTCTCGAAAGGAACAACTGCGCTGTTGAAGATAGAGTTGCTGGTAGGAAGAAGGTCACGGGGGATTATGGGGTTGTTGTCTGCACGCCAGATAACGTCCTTACAGCCTGCGGGTCTGTCCTGCCAGGGAATGTTCGGTAAAGATGTACCGTTGATAACTTTTACGTTCATACTTGATTCTCCTTGATAAGTCATATTTCCGTTAAGAAGCGTAAATCGCTCTTTGTATTAAGTATATCATAGCCATTCTTCAAATGCAAGAGTTTTTGTTAAATTTTTTTACTTAATTTTTAGGCTAATAAACTAAAAACAGATTAAATTTTGATTACAAATCTACATTGCGTATTATAGCAGAGCATTCTGTGCTGTTGCTTATATCCGATGCGTTGAAAAAACGCAAATAACAAAATTGCGGATAAAATTACAGCACCTGTAAATCGGGCATTCGGAAATTTTCACAAACGTATAGTTAGAATATACTAACGATTTGAGTTAGAATAAACAAACTTTTTGTATTTGCGTTAGTCGTTTTGATTTTTGCTTGACAAACCGCTCTGCTGTGAGTACAATATTTTTTGTTAGCAGGTGCTAACCTTTTATTTGGCAATCGAGTTAGCTTGTTCTAATTTGATTAGCATTAACTAATAAGGTTAGCTAAGGCTATAAGCAGACAGTCGGAACAAAAGAAAGGATGACGTTCTATGATGCCGCTCATACTCGCATCTGAGGGTGACGAAAATATCATAAAGAAAATCGGCGGAAGTCCTGAGGTCAAGAAGCATCTTGAAAACTTAGGATTTGTAGTCGGTGGCAACGTAAAAGTCGTTACAACGGTAAACGGTAACCTTATCGTGAATGTCAAAGAGGCAAGAGTTGCGATAAGCAAGGAAATGGCACAAAGAATCATGATATGATTCTTATTATAGAGGAGGATAACCGATGAAGACATTAAAACAGGCAACTGTCGGAGAAACCGTCAAGGTTGTCAAGCTGCACGGCGAGGGCGCTATCAAGCGCAGAATTATGGATATGGGGCTTACAAAGGGCGTAGAGGTATACGTCCGCAAGGTAGCGCCATTAGGCGACCCTGTTGAAGTAACGGTAAGAGGCTATGAGCTTTCGCTCAGAAAAGCCGATGCCGAAATGGTAGAGGTCGAATAATCTCTGCGTTTCAACAATTTGATCAGGTAATAAACTTAAATGGTTAGTGAAAGCTAAGACTTTTATGGCTTTATGAAAGAGAGGAATTATCCCGATGAGTTTAAAAATTGCGCTCGCAGGTAACCCTAACTGCGGCAAAACCACATTGTTCAACGCTCTGACGGGCTCAAACCAGTTTGTAGGTAACTGGCCCGGCGTTACCGTTGAAAAGAAGGAGGGTAAGCTCAAAAAGAGCGACGGAGTAGTAATTACCGACTTACCCGGTATCTATTCGCTGTCACCCTACACACTTGAAGAAGTAGTTGCAAGAAACTATCTTATCGAGGAGCGTCCCGACGCTATACTCAATATCATTGACGGTACGAACCTTGAAAGAAACCTTTACCTTACAACACAGCTGACAGAGCTTGGCATTCCTGTTGTAATCGCCATCAATATGATGGATATAGTAAAGAAGAACGGCGACAAGATAAACATTGAGGAGCTTTCAAGGGAACTTGGATGTAAAGTAGTTGAGATCTCGGCTCTTAAAGGCACGGGAATAAAGGAAGCCGCAGACGCTGCGGTTGAAGCGGCTAAGAACGGCAAGACAGTTCCTATGCACACATTCATGATAAGCAATATAATAATTAAGATTATAAGAATAATAAATGTTGTAAAACACCTTATTTTTCTGGTTTTTTCCATGTTGTAGCTCCGATTTTTATCTTTTTGTGCTATTGATTTTCCTGCATTCCGTCATATCCGGTAACAATTCAGCCCACCACATACATTCCTCAAATCACAGTTATCTGAGCTTAAACAGATATTTCATGCCGCTGTCGGGTGCACCTGTAATCATCGAATGCATATCATCAATCATATATCCGATGGACATAGACTGCTGATACATATCGTTCGTGGTGCAAAATACATTGCCGTCTTTGACTGCCCTAAAATCAGCAAGCACCGGGCACTTGTCCAAAAGCTCATTCAGATTCTTCACACCGCCGTCTATCGCACTGTTATATATAAGATAGTCAGCATCTATTGCCCCATTGTAGAAATCCTCTAGCTGCATATTCATGGTTGACCTGCCTGTATCGTCGTCATTTGATGCATCAAAAATATATTTTCCGCCGGCAAGCGAAATCATCTTTGGCACATAATCTGTGCTTTTGCGCACGTGAACCTGTCCATTGGACGTGATATAGAAAAATGCAACTGTCGGTCTGCTATCAGCATTTGCAGCAGTATCTGTCTTTGCGATGCGATTTACAATATCCACCTGCTCATTAAAGAGCTCATCGGCCTTTTCATCCCGGTCTGTGAGTGCTCCGAAAAACTTCACCCACTCTACTCTGCCGAGCGGCTCCTCCTCATAGCTTGAGTACTCGATTATTGAAGGGATATCAAAGCTTTTAAGCTTTTCCGTTACCTGCGGCGAATGGGTAATCATAGTATTTTCTATGGCAAGTGAACAGTTTTCTGACACCAAAAGCTCATAATCGGGCTTTGAATATTTGCCGGCATATAGCATTCTGCCACTTTCAAGAGCCTTTCTTGCACTGTCAATGTACCAGCCATCACTGTCAAGCCCCGAAAATTTAATAGTGTCCACTGCATCAAGCTTGTCAAACATATCCATCACCCCTGATGCGACCAGATACAAATCACTTACAGGCTCCTTCAATACAATGATATCCTTGTCAATATCCTTTGGAGTCTTTCTGCCCTTTGGCACGGTAAGTATTTGGGTACCGTCCTTCGTAGTAAGTATCTTGTAACCACCCTCATAATAGTCAACAGAAAAATTCTTTGCATATAAAAGCTTCATACTGCTCTTATATATAAGACCGTTTTGTGCCTCTGCCTCAGCCTTCGATTCAGTATTCCCTGAATCGGAAGAAGGACTGTCACAGCCTGACAGCCAGAACAGTCCTATAATTGATATCAATATATATATAATTATCTTTTTTCTTCCATGCATAGCTTAATTATTCTCCATCCTCACCAAGCACCTCTGTAGCAGAATCTGAATGGAAGGTGAGTGTGTACTCAACCTCGTGCGGCTTGCTCATAGCAACTGTATCTCCGATAACCTGCATAGGTGTATCAAGCTTAACCGGAATTTCAAATACAGAATTGCCGTCTGTATTTACAGGCATGTATTTCTGTCCGTCAACTATCATATAGTCATAGTTTGGACTGCTCCACTGCACTGTTGCAATAGCAGCGCCACCGCTTATAGTCACCTCAGCCGGTGATGCAATGCTCGCCTTACCGCTTCCGCCCTCGAAATCGAGATTGATATTGTATGTTCCGTCAGGAAGCTCTTTTCCTGCACTCTCAGATACGCTTGCATCTGCGTCCGCAGGTGTGGCATTTGAGACCTTTACCTTGTGGTCATACCATTTGCCCTTTGTACCGATAAGTGCAAGGTCAAATTCCTCATCCAAAACAGGAACCGGTATATCAAACGCATTGACCTCCTCAGTTGTGCCATCGCCATAATCGACAGTCTCAACAGTTGGCTCTAAAAGCTCAGCCTTGTCCTTTGAGGCATCCTTTGCTGTTCCCAAAAAGAGATTTACAATGTGTGTGGATGTGAGAGCAACATGTATTGTTGCCTTGCCATCCTTCACGGTGAGTGTACCTTTGTTGTCATATGCATCATTCACATGAAACATTGAGCTGTCTGTAGTAAACTCTGCTGTATATGTACCATCTGAAAGTGCTATCTTTTCTGTTTTTTCAGCCTTTTTTGTGCTCTCTGTCGCGTTCTGCACTGCTTTTTTGCTTTCTGTTTCAGCTTTTGCATTCTTATTACCGCAGGCTGCCAAGCTCATGGCACAAACCAGTGTCATTGCAACGATATAAGTAAACTTGTTTCTGAATAATTTTCTCATGTCTGATATACTGCTCCTGTTATTTTATAGCTTCCCCACTATACATTTAAGTAACTGCTACTTGCTCATAGCAGCCGCTGTATGCTCAACATAAAGCTTCTGGATACCCTCAATCTCACCAAGTCCGTTAATCTGTGTATCGATTTTATCAAACTTTCCTGATGCCTTAAACTGTGAAAGCCATGAATCATCATCACTTCCCGCCATATCATTGTTGGCATGGTCTCCTGCAACAACCATAAGCGGACGAAGAATGACATTCTTGTAACCAGCGGCTGACACCTTCTCAATGACAGACTCACATGATGTATCCTCCGGCTCACCCTCTACAGTTCCGATAAATACGTTCTCATAACCCAAATCTGTCATTTGGCTCTGCATCTGGCTGTATGAAATCTTTGCTGTATGGCTTGTTCCATGTCCCATAAATACAAATGCTGTGCCCTCTTCCTTTGCAGCATCAAGGCTGTCATAGCCTGCCTTTTCTACCGCTTCCTCTGTAAGAATTTCTGCAACAGCCTTTTTATCCTCATTTACAACTGTTGCATCACTTCCAACCTCACCGAGGAGTGGCTCTGCAATCTTTACAGACTCAAATTTATCCTTATACTTTTCTACAGCCTCTGAAAGCTCATCATACTCTGCGCCATGCATCAGGTGTGTAGGCTGTACCACAAGATTCTTTACACCATTTTTGACTGCACGCTCAAGTGCCTGATCCATATTGTCAATCTTCTCGTCATCTCTTGCCTGTACATGATTGATGATAATCTGTGCTGTGAAGGCTCTTCTGACTGACCAGTCAGGATTTGCAGCTGCTATTGCATCCTCCACACCCTTGATATCAGCCACACGGCTGTCGTTGAAGGATGTACCAAAGCTTACTACAAGAATCTCGTTCTCGCCGATATCATCCTGGTTTCTCGGATCATCCTTTGAAGCATCGCCTGTATCTCTGCCGAAATAGTCAGGATCAGCATTTTCTCCCTCTACAAGCTCCTTCTGTGCGTCTGTGAGCTTGTCCCAGGCCTCCTTAGCCTCCTTGCACTGCTTGTCTGTATCATCTGTTCTCTCCTGCACGTAGATTGCATCGATTAAATCTGCCACATGCATTGCTGCCTCCTGATCTGCGTCTGCGCTTGTCTCACTCTCTGAAGTCTTAGATGCCTGTGTATCATTCTTTGCATCATCTGCCTTGCTGCCACAGCCGGTCACTGCTGTCATAGCCATAACTGCTGCCATCAGGACTACTACTAATTTCTTTTTCATGTTTTCTCCTTTTCATTCTCCTTGCAGCAATTAAGCTGCACATGTTTTAAATATGTAAGACGAAAACATTTAAAGCATCAAAAATAAAAGCTCTTTGTACTATTATGTCAAAGAGCTATACATGTCAAAATCCTTCTAACACAGACTATACGGCTATCATAACCTTGTCTGTAATTATAATTATTTCATCACGTACAGCCAGTTACTCGTGGCTTGAAACACTATTGTTTCCGTACAACACAAAGGCAGGTATCCCGGCTTATATATCATTGCTTCGGCCGTCTTCCCGGTTGCCCAGTGACTTATTGGCCGTCACTCCTTAATTACGGTGACGAGTTCGTACAGGATTTGCACCTGTTTCCCTTTTCACCGGAGCCAGCTTCACATCGCCTGTCATAAATCAAATTCAAATGCTTGTCTGCTCCGACACCTTTATGCTACATATTCAGTTTCTTCGTGCGTTGCTTACGCAATCGCTTGAATTATTATATTACAACTTGTAACATTATTCAACAGATTTTTATCAGACGCTTTACAGACACATTTACAAAAGCGGTGCAAAAAGCTGCAAAATACTCTGCAGCAGCCTGCCTGCAAATGAGATATCATTTGTGCTTTCCTCATACACCTCCTCTGAAACCGCAAACGTCTCTATCGCATCCTCTTTTATTTTTCCGATGCACTGAGTCCTGTACATGTATACAAAATCCTCAAAATTCCAGTACATGCTCCTGAAATCCAGATTGCATGTGCCAACTATCGCAGTATCATCATCTGCCACTATACACTTAGAGTGTATAAAGCCGGGTGTGTATAGATATATCCTTACCCCCGCCTCGATAAGAGGTCTGAAATTGGCTTTTGTCTGCAGATAAATGAGCTTTTTATCGGGAATCTTAGGTACAACAATACGCACATCAACACCTGACCTGGCTGCCGATATCATAGCATGTGACAGCTCCGTTCCAAGTATCAGATATGGTGTAAAAATATAAACATATTTTTTAGCTCTTGAGATGATACTCACATAAAGATTCTCTCCTACATCATCATGCTCAAGTGGAGAATCGCAAAACGGCTGGACAAAACCGCTTTTCTCTGACTGGCTGAAGGTATTGTGTGGATTCAGATATTCATCATGCACAGCATTGTCCTTATTGATATAATTCCACATCTCAAGGAACATCGTCGTGAAACTGTTTACACACTCTCCCTCCACACGGATACCGGCATCCTTCCAGTAACCAAACCTGATTTTTTTGTTGATATACTCATCTGCTATATTGTAACCACCGGTATGCGCCACACGTCCGTCTATCACCAGTATCTTCCTATGATCCCTGTCATTCATAATTACTGAAAGCATGGGCTTATATGGATTGAAGCGTCTGGTCTGTATTCCGATGCTCTCCATCTCCTTTATAAAATGTGGCGGAATGGCATTTATGCTGCCAAAATCATCATATATGATTCTCACCACAACTCCATGCTTTACCTTTTCTTTGAGTATATCAAGTATCTGATCAAGCATAACGCCACTGCCGATTATGAAATACTCCATAAAGATAAACTTTTCAGCTGACCTTAAATCTTTTAAAATGCTCTCAAAAGCCTCCTCACCTGATTTAAAGTACTCTGTGCAGTCCTCCGCATACAGTGGATATTTCTGATTTTGAGTGATAAGCCTGCTCTGTCTGTATGCATCCATGTCTGTCAGTCTGAGTGTCTCATTTAGCAGCTCGTTTTCAGGCCGAAGCGGCGCATATGCTTCCACAATTCTTGCCATTCTTTTCTGTGTCTTCGACGTAAGCTCCGGTCTTCCGAAAAAGAAATAGCACGGAATACCAACGATTGGAACACTCAGTATCAAAAATATCCATGACATTTTTATATACATTTTCATCCGCCTGTTGACAATATAAAGCGAAAGCAATATGGCCGCCACATACAGCAGATCCTGAAACACCCTGCTGGCAACAGATGCCGTATAAAACAAAAAGAACCACCATATCATCTGTATGATTATTATTGTTGAAACGATAAATAGCTTTGAAAGCAGTTTTTGTAATATTTTCCTCATCTAAGCCCTACCATGAAATTACAATTATACAACCTAATATTTCCTATATTATCTATAATAAATCTCTAATACATATTATAATATTCCCACCAATTTATCAACATTTATAATCCCCCACGAGCCTTTGTGACTATCCCCTGCCCTGTCACATGTATTATACAGGGCTAGCTTAACCGCCTCCGGTCTCATATTTGGATTTTTTTCCAATAAAAGTGCTATGGCACCTGACACAATCGGTGTAGCCATTGAAGTACCTGTTTTTCTTACATATGTGCCATCCCTCGTTCCAAGGCTTATGATATCATGCCCGGGAGCCAGAATCTCAGGCTTTACAATACAACAGTCGGTAGGACCTTTGCCACTTCTTATATCATCAAAGCTTCCGACTGTTATTATTTTTCTTGAAATTCCCGGCACAGTTACAGAAAACGGTGCCGGGCCGTAGTTGCCCGCTGCCGCAACAACTACCACTCCCATATCCCACAATTCATCTATCAGCTTCAATATCTTAACACGCTCTGCTGTATCAGAACATGGCAGATATCCTACAGAGAAGTTGAGTATTTTTATATTAAGTCTGACACAGTTTTCTTTTATATACTTAAGTGCACGAATTGAATCCGATGTCTGCCCCATGCCAAGATAATCAAGCACCTTAAACACATATAGTCCTGCCCCCGGAGCCATGCCTATATCTGCAGCCGATAATATACCGCACACATGTGTACCATGCCCGTTATCGTCATAACATGTCTCCTTTCCACCCACAAAATCCATAAAGTGCTTTATACACCCATCAAGCTGTTTGTGTTTAAACACCCCCGTATCAAGCACTGCTATATTGACATTTTTACCACTATATCCATTTTTATATACCAGATTTGCATTTATACTATATTTCGCATTTTTCATTATTATTTTATTTTTTAATTTAGTATATGATTCGTTTTCACAATATGACACAGACGCACCTGTTTTGCCTTACATCATATCACCTTACTATAATTTCATATATTAAAAGGACTGCACCTGCGTG
>ENA-OPSJ01001232-OPSJ01001232.1-human-gut-metagenome-genome-assembly--contig:-NODE-1232-length-20102-cov-3.604380_pt1 | contig 20102 bp, 21 predicted proteins | sample MGYA00241801_ERZ501893 | MGnify/ENA primary metagenome ERZ501893 (study PRJEB25962, sample SAMEA2042219) | human gut metagenome | biome: human gut; feature: human-associated habitat; material: faeces...
AATCCCCATGCGCGCACCCGCCGAAAGCCGCCGCCGCGCCTGCCGCCATCACAACAGCGACCAGTCTGCGGCCGATATTTGCAAATTTAAACATATTTTTCATAGCAACTACTCCTTTTTGTACAGCATATTCAGCGCGGCGGGAAAGTAGTACAAGAAGTACGAGAAGTACGAGCATATGCAAAACACCGTCCTGCTTTTTAGGGCAAGGCGGTGTTCCGCTGTATTAAAAGGGAAAATTGGAGAAAGCGGGGGTTAGTTTTGCGGGCAGTATGTGCCCCAGACGGCGCTGTTATCCATAAAATCATCAGCAGTCACGGCTTCGGGGTACTGACCGAACGAATCGGAATCATTAGATCTATACTGCACTACCAGTTTTTCTTTATCACTTTCTTTTACTCTGAGCACTCTGTATTCACCAGTAAATAAATTATAATCACTAGGAGCATGACCTCTAACTCCAGCAAGATTTGAATTTTCCAGCAAAGCAATAATTCTTTTTGCGCCCGCATCATCTATCTTTTTATAATTATCTATATCATATGTTTTATCGGCTGTAAATTTAAAATCATTTTCAGTACCATTTTTCTTAGCGTTTTCTTTGTTTCGTAATCGACTTTATTTATATCTGAAATGTTAAGTTTCAGACTGTATACATCTGCTCCACTGAGATTTATACGCGACTCGATCTTTGATACATAATTTCCGTTAAGAGTGATCTTAATTACCATCTCGAGCTTTATTTTATTAGGATCTTCGCCATATAGTTCTTGCAGAAATTTCGTTTTTACTACTATATCATAATCGCTGTTGGCGCAGTTTATAAACTCCTTAAAGTCTATAACAAAACGGTAAGTATCATCTTTCTTTTCATACTTTTTCATGTACTTAAAGTCTTTCGGGTTTGAGTAATAATCTACCATCATCTGCTTGACAGTAGGCAGTAATTCATCATAATCGTAGCTAACAACACTCTCGATTATCTTATCAAAGCCACGCGTTTTCATGCACTCGTAAAGCTCATGGTCTGAAAATTCCTCAACCGCTTTAACACTATATGTAGGCGAAGCCTTATAATATCTATCATCTTCGTTCTTTCCAATAATAACATCATCGCCGAGTTTTTCGGGCATATATAGATAAGCGCGGTCAAAATCGCTATACTTATAATTTATTTTTTTTTCAGTGTACATACGCTTTTTATCGCCTTTGGTGTAAGTTTCAAGCACATAATTTTCACCGTACTTATCGCTGGCGTTATACAGTTCGAGTTCAGCGCGGTAGCTTTTCGCTTCAAAAGTATTCTGCACGGCGTTGGCTATCTTTTTGCCCTCGTTAGCCGTCGCCAAGCGGATTATCACCACCACCGCCGCGACTACCACAAGTATCGCCGCAAGACCTATCACAAAATACTTATTCACCCGCGCACGGGGCTTCACGCCCGCGCTCACCGCTTCTGCCGCCGCAGGCTTTACCTTTACGGGGCTGGGGCTGACGCTCGCCTTTACGCTTGCGCGCGCCTGCACCTCGGCAGGCTTATCGCCTGTCTGAAAGCGGTATCCGCACTTCTTTCAGAACGCCGCACTGTCGTTTACTTCATTTCCGCTTTTTTTACAATACATGGTTTGGCTCCTCCTGTTTATTCAAATTCTATCATGTCGGCACGGATATAGCCGACCTTGTACACTATCTTGTTCCAATATTTGTCGTAAAAATCATAACGCCTTACTTCGTAGTAGAGTTGGTTTTTTGGCAAATTGAAAGAAACGTCAAACGGGTCATACAGTTCGCCGATATACAGCTCTGCGCCTTTTTTAAGCGTTTCAAGGGTCGAAGCAGATTCACTCGGAGCATTTAGCAAAGGCGCTGTATTAGTAACTATTCTGGCTTTTTGACTGCCGCTCATGTAACTACTTTCCGTAACGTTACAAAATACCTCTGCGCTGTTTAGCCTTACGCCTTCGCCCTTGTCGCTCATATCTGATACTCCATACTGACCCATAGGCTCGTTGATGTTAATATCAAAATACAAGTCTACAACATATCCCTCAATTATAGAACGCGAATGACCTTCCGGCACTTCAAGACCGTTCATGCAGTCGATTGCTGTCAATAGATATTCAAACGTCAGCCCCGACCTTACCTCGTCGCCCCTAAGGTCGTAGCCTATCAGCCCTTTCGTGCCCTCTAGGACGTAAACATTCGGGTACAAGTTGTCGTTCTCAGATGAGAGAAAAGCATTCATAGCGTCCTCGCCGCTCCTTGCAAAATCGCCGTTATACTTCATGCCCGCGACCATTATGCCGCTGAAATACTTATCGCTGGTTATCCCTACATAATCGTTAGCCTTTCCCGTTCCGAATATATAATCGTAATCATCGCCGACGTAATCGCGTATCTCGCTGACAGTCATGCCCTTTAGCTGAATAGCCGAGAGCGGCGCTTTTTTCTCGCTTTTCACCTCAGGCGCAGTAGTAGCAACAGTAGCCGCCGCAGTAGTAGCCGCAGTTTCCGCCGCCGAACTTTCTTCCGAAATAACGCTCGAGCTGTCCGCAGTAGTCACCACCGCCGCGAGCGAATTTGCCGACGAATTATCCTTCTGAATCTTCTTCCCGCCGAAGATAACTTTCACGCAAAGCACCGCCATCAGCACAAGCATAACGCTGCACACCGCGCACACTGCCGCTATCATCTTCTTGCCGCTCTTCTCGGGAGCGGTCATTGGCATTGGCATTGGCTCGGGTTCGGTGAAATTGGCGGGGTATGCGTTGTTGTAATCGTCTGCATAATTGTCCGTATAATCGTTGTTATCATAAGCGTTATCGTCTGCGTAGACCGTTTGAAACGGGTCGGCGGCGGGGGTTATCTCTACATTTTCGCCGCAGTATTCGCAGAATACGCTGTCGTCATCTATTTGTTTTCCGCATTTTGGACAGAACATTTTACCAGCTCCAATCTATGTATTCAGACCTAACATAGCCTCTTTTCCATTGAAATCCATTGTCAGTTTTCCATTTATAGTAAATTTGATTCCATCCATCACTATCATACTTATTTACATATATATCTTCACCTTTATTTATATACAATAGTATTTCTGAGTTTGGATTGTTTTTATCATAGTCATATTTTGCATTCATCAATGGCGTATTATTTTTTGAAATTTGCGCCGGTTGGTAAATATCTGAGTTTTTACTTATCAAGTCAGCGGTTTTTCCATTTATTATTGCTTTATTAACACTTAAATCCATATTATAAGGATAATATATTTCATTTCCAACTAGAGAATTATCAAAATACATTGTGTATAAAGCTACATCATGACCTTGTATTATTGAAAAAGAATCACCATATATATCTATTCCAGTTAAACAATCAATCCTCTTTAATAAACCTTTATAATCGCAGCCTGCATTTATCTTTTCTCCGTAAAGATCATATCCAATAAGTCCATCTTCTATAACAAGAATACTTGGATATTCGTTATCATAGTTACCTGAGCAAAAATCCGAATATGTTATCTTTAAACGTTCGTTTTTTTCTTCTTCATCTGCAAATCTGTATTCAAAGCCATCAGTAGAAAAGGTATATGATCCGATAATTATATTTTTAAAATATTTATCACTCGTGATACCATAATGTCCATATCCAGTTTGATCCATAACGCAATCATAGAATATTGGTCTGAAATCATCTCCAACATAATCACGAATTTCTTTTACTGTCATATCGCTAAGCTCGATACCCGAAAGCGCTTTTTTCTTAACTTTTTTCTCCCCCTGCGACGAGCTTTCCTCCTTAGGCGCAGTAGTAGCAACAGTAGTCGCCGCCGTAGTAACCGCAGCTTCCGCAACCGAACTCTCCTCCGCGATGATAACGCTCGAACTATCCTCAGCAACAGCAATTCCAGCCGCCTTGACCGGACGTGATGACGAGCTGTCCGTCTGAATCTTTTTCCCGCCGAATATGACCTTAGCGCAAAGCACAGCCATCAGTACGAGCATAACACTGCACACCGCGCACACTGCCGCCATCATCTTCTTGCTGCTTTTCTCGGGAGCGGGCGAAGGCATTGGCATTGGCTGAGGTTCGGTGAAATTTGCAGGATATGCGTTGTTGTAATCGTCTGCATAATTATCCGCATAGTTGTCCGTATAATCGTTATTTTCATAAGCGCTATCGTCTGCATAGACCATCTGAAACGGGTCGGCGTGGGTTATCTCTACATTTTCGCCGCAGTATTCGCAGAATACGCTGTCGTCATCTATTTGTTTTCCGCATTTTGGACAGAACATTTTTATCCTCCTTAGTCATTCTCGTAGGTTCGGTTGGTATCGCCGTAGGTCAGCTTATCTTTTGCGATGTGAAGCTCCTCTTGAAAGCGCACCACGTCGCTCATCGAGTACCAGTTTAGGTTGAAAGCTATCGAGCCGCCGCTGTAATTGATGCTGATATAGTCGCGGACGTATATTTTCAGCAGAAAAACGTCTATCAGCGTCAAGCCCAGCCCTATAAAAAACGCAGGCACAAAGTCATTATCGTCGAACGAAGCGATGAGAAAAATGCCCGTTCCTATCGCAAATATCACTAGCAATATTATGTAGATAAGCTTGTTTCCGTAAATTATTTCAGTGCCCGTGACCTCGTGCAGGTCTACCACCGCCGAGCGTTTTGTGCAAAATGTGCCGCGTCTGCCGCCGGAAAAATTGTAGCAAGTGCCCTTGAAATACACCCGCTTGCTGCTCACGATAGCGCTGCCCTTTCTCAGCCCCGAGCCCGACATAAGGCTTTGCAGATAGCTGCTGCCCAGTTTTGTGACAAATTCTTCGTCGCTGCTGATGAAGCCGTAGTTCATATTTTTTCTGACGTAGTCGATCTCGCACGGTCTGTCCATTTTTTCCGGATCTCGCGGCGCTTTTTCGCTTTGACTGTACTCATCGCGGCTTATCGCGCTCTTTTCCTCAGCCGCGGGCATTTCCGCTCCGCACTTGTAGCAAAATCTGCTGCCGTCCTTGACCATGCTTCCGCATTTCTTACAATACATCTTTTCATTTCCCCTTTAATATGATGTTATTCAGCGTTAAAAAAATGCCCTCATAAATAAGACGTTTTAAAACGCATTTGGTTGCAACTTTTTTTAAAAAAAATTTCGATTTTTTTCGTTTTCCGAATTTTATGCAAAAAAACAACGGTCAACTGCCAAAAACAGTCAACCGTTGTTGTGGAATTTCTAAATTATGTTTATCAGTTTATCTGTTCAACAGTTCATCAGTTTATCAGAACTCTATCTTTCCGTAAAGTCCCGAACCGAGGTCGAGGTCGTCCTCCGGCTTCGGCTTCTTGTAATCTTTCTCAAAGCTGGTGGTGATGTCGTAGTGCGGCTTTGATCTCGGGCGCTTGCCGCCTCTTCTGCCGCCGTTGCCCTTGCCGCCCTTGTATCCGCCGCGGTAAGGCTTCTTTTCGGTAGAGCTGATTATTACCTTTCTGTAAGGCTCTTCGCCTACCGATCTTGAGGTAACGCCCTCTATCTCAGATACCGCCGCATGGATTATGCGTCTTTCATACGGATTCATAGGCTCTAAAGCGCTCGTTCTGCCCGTCTTTTTTACGCCCGCGGCTATCTTTGCGGCAAGCTTTTCAAGCTGCTCACGTCTGCGGTCGCGGAAACCGTTGCAGTCGGTGGTTATGCGGAAATACTCTCTGTCGATCTTGTTGCATACCAGCGAGGAAAGGTACTGCAGTGCGTCGAGCAGCTCGCCCTTTTTGCCGATAAGCTCTTCAAATCCGTCGCCGCCGATTTCGAAATTTACTCCGTTCTCGATCTCGGTAGGCACTACGCTTATGTTCTCGATGCCCATTTTGGTCAGCAGCTCGGTGATGTACGCCTGCGCCGCCTGAGTCTTTGTGGGCGGATCATAGCTTGCTTCTACCTTAGCTTCACCCTTGATCTTGCCAAACAAGCCCTTTTTCGGCTCTTCGATCACGGTGAACGCGATCTTCTCTTCTTCCACGCCAAAGCTTTCTGCGGCTTTTGCTCTCGCTTCTTCTACGCTTGCCGCTGTAAAAATCTCTTTCATCTTCAGCTCATTCCTTTCTGTGAGGAAATGCGTTTAATCCTCGGTATATTCATCGCCGTATTTTTCGGCGTATCTTTTTCTTGCCTCGTTCAGCTTCTGACGGTTCTGGTCTTTCTGTTTCGATTTTGAGAGCTTTTCCGGCTCGGCGTCATTATCGTCGGCATAAACTCTCTTTTTCTTTGCGTCAGAGGGCTTCGGCATCTCCGAACCCTGCTCGTTTCTTATCTCTATAGCGCGCTCCATGAAAGAAGGGCCTTTCTGCTTGCGCTTCGCCTTTGCCTTTTCGGTCTCCTTAGCGGCGATCTTCTCCAGCTTTGCGGGGGAATATACCAGATTAAGGAATATCACCTGGAATACTGCGAAGAGCGAGGAGTATATCCAGTAAATACCCAGCGCGCAGGGGAACTTAAAGCCTATCCACAGCGAGAACACGGGCATGAGTATCAGCATCATCAGCATAGAGCCGTTGAGCTTCATAGCGGGGTTGTTCTTCTTTGCGAATATCTGCGAGATGATAGTGGTAAAGAGCTGAAGTATGAACGAGATAAAGGGTATAACTACGGTGGCGTCTGCCTTGGTAGGTATCTTGCCCAGCTCCATGCCTAAGAATGTGTAGTCATAATCGCTGATGGCATTGCGGACGTTTTCGTCCAGAACGTTGAAGTATTTTCCGTCAGCCTTTGTTTCAAAGTTAAAGAGCAGAACTTCGGGACCGTAAGAGGAGTTCACAACGTTAGCGGTGAAATACTCTTTGTTCGTAAGGAACTTATCCAGTCCGTCGAATTCGATAAATTTTTCCATAAGCTCCTGCTGGTCGCCGTCGGAAAGTTTGTCCAGCAGAGCGGCGGAGTTCTTATAAGTCTTTTTGTCAGAGAGCGCCTTGACCATATTTTTCTCTAGCGCGGTCTTTTTATCATCGCTGAGGTCTGCCAAAGCGGTATCCTTATCTTCCTCATCGAGCTGCTTCTGAATGAAAGCCTCCATGCTCTTTATGTCGGAAGTATCTACCTCATTGCTGATAACGTAAAGATTCTTTACCATACTGTTATCGTGCGATACCTTATTTTCATCAGCGTCGGAAACGTAAGTCAGCGGGCCGTAAACTACAGGTATCAGCGCCCAAAGTATAACGAGCGAGATGACCATAGGCAGGCAGCTCGCCATAGGATTTATCTGGTATTCGGAGTAAAGCTTCATCGTTTCCTCGTTGAGCTTCTCCTGATTTTTTCCGTATTTAGTTTTCAGCTTTTCGAGCTCAGGCTGCATCATATTCATACGCGCGGTGCTCTTCTGCTGTTTTATCTGCAAAGGCAGAGTAATTATTCTGGTGATGATGGTAAAGAGCAGCAGCGCCATACCGTAATTTTTTACCAAATGGTAACAGGCTTTCATTATCCAGCCCAGAGGTGTAGCTATCAATCTCATATGCTTTTTCCTTTTTCAGTCTTTTCTTCTTTTCGCTTCTTCAAATTTTTCGGCACAAAATAGCCGAGGTATATCTTATCGGGTACTTTATCCACGCCGCCGTAGCTCCACGGGTTGCATCTGAGCAGCCGCCAAACTGTAAGCAGTGTGCCCATAAAAACTCCGTGTTTTTTGTAAGCCTCGAGCGCGTAAGCCGAGCAGCTCGGGTAATATTTACACCTGGCGGGCAGCGCGGGGCTTAAAAACTTTCTGTAAAAGCGTATCGGCAGAGAGACTATAAAGCCCGCCGCCGCGGATATTTTACCGAGTATTTTTCTCATTATATTATATTATATATTTACTGTTTATCGGCAGACTTTTCGGGTTTGGCGAATTTACCGCCCTTGTCAGTCTTTTTTCTGCGTTTATTACCGCTGCGCCTCTTGAAAGCCTCAGGTTCGGCGAGTACGGGCAGCAGCCTTTTCTCTATAAAAGCGGATATATCCTGTTCCTTTTTACCATTTATATCCTCGCGCGCGACGAAAACAATATCGCACCCTATCGGGAAGCTGCTTTCGTGCAGCCGATAAGCGGCGCGGATTATGCGCTTAGCGCGGTTTCTGGCAACAGCGTTGCCTACCTTTTTAGATACGCTTATGCCAACGCGGCTCTGCGCCGTGCCGTTTTGGGTGAAATAAGCAGTCACCATGGAGCAGGAGCAGTAATTGCCTGTTTTAAAGCATCTGTTGAAAGCCTTATTATCCTTTAAGGCGACTGTAAAGAGCATAGCTTAAAAAACTCCTTTTCCTGCGGCGGTTTAAAGCGCAAATATCCATATAAAGAGAAAGACCTATACCGAGGCGAGATCCTCGATATAAGGTCAAAAAAGCGTAAATTAGTAGCTAAGTCTTGCTCTTCCCTTTGATCTTCTTCTTGCGAGAACCTTTCTTCCGTTCTTAGAAGACATTCTCTTCATGAAGCCGTGAACCTTTTTTCTCTTAAGCTTTTTAGGCTGATAAGTTCTTTTCATCACAATTCCCTCCCTTTGCATGATCTGCTTTAGATAATCAACATCAAAACAAGGATGTCATTTCCAGCTTTTCCTGAATTACGGGGCTCTTTTGAACCATACACAATAAAAAGAGTCCGAAAATAAAGACAATAAGCCCCTACAATTTACTATTATACATTATACCGAGCGCAGTTGTCAACCACATTCACAATTTTTTTACATTTAATTTTCACGGCGAGCAATAACCCATCGAATATCCGCGTCCGCCCGCTTGACAAACGGTTCATGGCGTGATATAATATAGATAACAAAGAGGCGTACTGCGATAAGCGGTTCTCCTCCAAATACCGGTTACATTGAAGTAGCCGTCCCTTTAGAGAGAGTAGGGGCGGTTACTTCTTTTTGTTATTGCAGATGTTGAAAACTAATTCAACTATGTTTGTTATCAAAAGTAATAACGAGATCACATCTGAAACGCTCATATTGCTCACCTCCATCTCTGGAGGAAGATTTGAAGGCAGAATATCGCAGAAATTTTATACGAATTGCGCAGTCAGATTTTTCGTCAGAGCGTTCTAAAGCGACGCAGGCTAACTCGCGTTAGTCAAGGAGTTTTAGGGCGCTATGGCGGAAAATATGCAAGCAAGGCGTGTAAAATTTCTGCGATGTTCTGCCTTCAGGCCTACCGTTTTTGCAGTACGCCTTGATCAGTATTGTAACATATTTGTCGGGTTTTGTCAAATTTATGTTTGTACTGCTTGACAAACGGCGTTCGGCGTGGTATAATTAAGATAACAAGAGGCGCACTGCGATAAGCGGTTCTCCTCCAAAAGAATGTACTTTAATTAAAAGTGACCGTCCTTTGTGAGAGTTGGGCGGTTACTTTCTTTTTTTATTGCAAATGTCGAGGATTAGATCGACTATGTTAATGACTAGGGTAAGTATCGCTACTATATCTGCCACGCTCATACTTGCTCACCTCCATCTCTGGAGGAAGATTTGAACCGCCTACCGTTTTTGCAGTACGCCTTGAATTTATTATAGCACTCTTGACGATATTTGTCAATTAAGCGCATGATTTTCTTTTTTGAAAGTCATGCGCTTTTTTTCGTTATTGTGCACATTTTGTTGCACGCGGGTTTGAGCAGAGATACAGTTTATTTTTTAATTTAGACATATTTAGTTAATTGTTGCATAAAAACGTGCAACAAAAGCGCGATATGAGCCTATATATGGAGGGTGTTTTTCAGACGGCGTGGAAAAATCAGTCGCCGTCTGCATCGAATGGTCAGATTTTTTATCATGGCATAGGCATAAGTGGAACAGTATGGAAAAGTATTTAAGAAACGGAGGGATATTTTGAAGATAGGTGTGAAAAACAGAGCCGACGCGGCGGAGTTTGCTGAAAATTTCGCAGTGTTCGGCAACGCTTACGAAGCGGCGGTCAACGCTGGCACGCCCAGCGAGCAGGCGGCTGCGGAGGGTGCGCGGCTGCTTTGCTCAAAGACTGTGAAAAAGCGCATAGCGGCGGCGGTGGCGCAGAAAGCGCAGTGCCCTGCCGCCGAGGGTCTGCGGCGAATAGCTTTCGGCAGGGTGAACGACGCCGTGCGGCTGGCTTTTGCGGACGACATAACGCCTGCGATGATAGAGCGCGCCGACCTTTTCGCAGTCGCGGAGATAAAGCGCGACCGAGGCGGAAAGGTGGAGATGAAATTTTTCGACAGGCAAAAGGCGCTGGAAAAGCTGATAGACTGCGAGCGCGAAGAGAGCGGCGCGGCGGGCGCGGAAAACCTCATCAGCGCGATATACGGAAACGTTAGTGGAAATGGAAAGGGTGAGGAGCTTTGAAAATGAGCTTTTCGCCGAAACAGCTCACAATATTCCGCTGGTGGACCAGCCCGCCGGGGAAAGAGCTTGACGGGATAATCTGCGACGGAGCGGTGCGCTCTGGCAAGACCATGTGTATGTCGCTCTCGTTCGTGATGTGGGCGCAGACTAATTTCAGCGGGCGCAGCTTTGCGATATGCGGAAAGACGATAGCCTCGGTGCGGCGGAACATCATCGGCACGCTTACCGAGATGTCGAAAAAAGCGGGGTTTTCGGTGGACGAATGTTTATCGAAAAACTACCTTGATATATCGCTCGGCGGCGTGAGCAACAGATTTTACATATTCGGCGGGCGGGACGAAAGCTCGGCGGCGCTGATACAGGGCATGACGCTGGCGGGGGTACTTTTTGACGAAGCCGCCTTGATGCCGCGCAGTTTTGTTGAGCAGGCGGCGGCTAGGTGCTCGGTCAGCGGCTCGAAGCTATGGTTCAACTGCAACCCCGAGAGCGCATACCACTGGTTCAAGCGGGAGTGGGTGGACAAAGCTACGGAAAAGCGGCTGATGTATGTGCACTTCACGCTCGATGACAACCCCTCGCTCTCGCCGCAGGTGAAAGAGCGCTACCGCAGGCTTTACAGTGGGGCTTTTTACGAGCGCTTCATACTCGGCAGATGGGTAAACGCCGACGGCTTGGTCTACCCGATGTTCAGCGAAAAAGACCACGTTGCAAATAAGCTGCCGACGAAGTTTGAAAAGTACATCGTAAGCTGCGATTACGGCACGGTGAACCCCTCGAGCTTCGGGCTTTGGGGGCTTAGCGGCGGAGTATGGTACAGACTTCGCGAATACTACTACGATTCGCGGCGCGAGGGTTTTCAGCGCACCGACGAAGAGCATTACGCTGGGCTGAAGCGGCTATGCGGGGACATACAGCCCGAAAAGGTGATATGCGACCCCTCGGCGGCTTCGTTCATCGCTGCGGTGCGCGCGCACGGCAGGTTCAAGATAGCAAAGGCGGACAACGACGTTATAAGCGGCATAAGGCGGGTCGCCGATATGCTCAGCTGCGGAACTATAAAGATCTCGCCCGCCTGCGCCGACTGCATACGCGAATTTGCCCTCTACCGCTGGGACGACTCCGCCGCGGCGGACAGACCTGTAAAAGAAAACGACCACGCAATGGACGATGTGCGCTACTTCGCCGCAGAGGTGAGCCGCAGCGAAGACCCGTTCTTCGTGCTCTCACTTCAAAGATAAACATTAACTACATGAAAAGAAAAACAAGGGAAGTGAAGATTTGATTTTTGACAGCAAGAAAAAGACAGCAAAGCCCGTGCTTTCGGGGGCGGTAAAGGCTTCGGCTTCGCGAACGGCGGGGTTCGATACCGATAATATGCCGCTCGCCTGCCGGCCCGCGCAGCTCGAAGAGGGGCTTTACGATATGCTTAGGGCGCAGGTGCCGATAATCGACGCGGCTATTACAAAAGTAGTAAGGCTGACGGGCGGCTTTAAGCTGCGCTGCGCCGACGAGCGCGCCGAAAAGCAGATGGCGGAATTTTTCGCCGAACTGCCAGTACCCGCGAGCGGACGTTCGCTAGAGAGATTTTGCGAGATGTACCTTGACTCTCTGCTGACATACGGCAGGGCTATGGGCGAGATACTGGTGAGCGGGATAACGCACGAGATATCGGGGCTGTACTGCGCCGACTGCACGCTTTTCCGCGTTCGCGCCGCTAAGGACATGAGCCGTGCGGAGTTTTACAGCGCGTACACTGGCGAAAAGCTGCGCTGTATGCACCCCGAGCGCGTGCTTTACACGGTGCAGAACCCAAGCGCGCAGCACCCCGAGGGAGTATCGCTGCTGCGCGGACTGCCTGCGCTGAGCGGGGTACTGCTGAGGATATTTGAAACAGTAGGGCAAAATTTCGAGCGCGCGGGAAACGTGCGCTACGCCGTGACCTACAAGCCCTCGGGCGAGGGCGAGGCGGCTTACGCCAAAGAGCGCGCTATGGACATCGCCCGCGAGTGGGCGGACGGCATGGCGGCCTCAAAAGCGGGACAGGTAAAGGACTTCATAGCCGTAGGCGACGTGGAGATAAAAGTTATCGGCGCAGACGGCGCGGAGCTGAACACCGAGATACCTGTACGCCAACTGCTCGAACAGCTTATAGCGAAACTTTCGATACCGCCATTTCTGCTAGGGCTGAACTGGTCTACCACCGAGCGCATGAGCAGCCAGCAGGCAGACATACTCACAAGCGAGATAGACTACTACCGCAGACTGCTGGAGCAGGCGATACTGAAGATAGCGCGTTTTTACGCCGATATGAACGGCATTTCATCTGATATATGGGTGGAGTGGGAAAACGTGAACTTGCAGGACGAGGAATCGCTCGCGCGGGCAAGGCTCTACAACGCTCAGGCGCAGCAGATAGAGCTTGAGAACCAAAGCAAGATGAAGATGAACAGCGGAAAAGTATGAGAAGGAGGTAAAAGACATGACAAACAGCGATGTAGTGAACAAGACGGCGGCTGTCGGCAGTATCGAAAATGCGAACGCAGACAGCGGCGTCAGCGCGGAGGATATGGCGCTGATAAATCAGCTTGCGCGGCGCGAGCTGAAAGCGGAGGAGGTGTATGTATTCCCCGTAACGCTCTGCGATAACGAAACAGACCGCGACTGCGAGAGATTTTCGGTATCGGCGCTGGCGAAGCTTGCCGAGCTTTTTGTGGGAAAGACTGGCATTTTCGACCACGACCCTAAGGGCGCGAACCAGACGGCAAGGATATTCCGCGCCGAGCTTGCGGCGGACGAGAGCCGCTCTACCAGATCGGGCGAGCCTTACCGCTGCGTAAAGGCTATGGCATACATGATGCGCACCGAGAAAAACGCCGACCTGATAGCCGAGATAGACGGCGGGATAAAGAAAGAAGTTTCGGTATGCTGCTCGGTAGGCAGAAAGATATGCTCGATATGCGGCGCGGACGAGCGCAGACAGCCCTGCACGCACATAAAGGGCGAATATTACAGCGGAAAGCTCTGCGAGAAGATACTTGAAGAGCCGCGCGACGCTTACGAATGGTCGTTCGTGGCTATACCTGCCCAGCCGAACGCGGGCGTTACGAAATCGGGCGCATTCGCGGACAGAAAGTACGACCTCAGCAGCGAGGAGATAGGCATGATAGCCGCGAAGTGCGCCGAGCTGAAACGCGAGAACGGCGTGCTGGAAAACCGCGTTGCCGAGCTGAAAAGCGTGGAAGACAAGGCGCGCGCCGACGCTGTCAGCGAGATAATACGACTGGGCAGATTTTGCGTGCCATCATTCGGGGCGGAAACTATAAAGGCGGTGTGCGGCGAGATGAGCTACGCCCAGCTTTTAGAATTCAAAAAGCGCATAAGAAAGGACGTGATGAAAGAACAGAGCGAAAGACCGAAGAGCGTTTTTTACAACAGCGAAAATAACGAAACCGAGGAGAGCGGCGGCTTACAGCGCATAGGCTCGGCTATAAGAAACACATCTTTCAGAATGAAGAGATGAATTTGAACGGAAAGCATTAACATAATTTTGACTGATATTAAAAAAGGAGAGTATTTTGAATATGTATAAGAACATCAAACTTGACAGAGGACTTTATTCGATAACCGGCAAGAACTTCACTCAGGCGCTTGCGGCGCTAGACCCCGACGCGGAGTACAAGGGCACTGATATGGAACAGCTCGACGCTTTTGAAAGACAGCTCAAGCGCTTTGACATAAAGATAGCGGGCGAGGGCTGCGACAGGGTAGAAAAATTCTTTACCTCTACCGAATCGGCGGTGCTTTTCCCCGAATATGTGCGCCGCCAGATAAAGAGCGGCATGGACAGCGTATCGCTGGTGCAGTACGCCGCCGCGGTGACCTACACCGACTCGGTAGACTTTCGCGCGCTGAGCGTTACCTCTGCGGGCAGCGAAACGGGCGTAGCGCAGCTCGCCGCCATGCCTGCTACCACGGTAAAGCTTGCTGACACCGCCTCGGCGCTGACGAAATTCGCCCGCAGGCTCGACTGCTCTTACGAAGCGGTGCGCAAGCAGAGACTCGAAGCATTCGGCGTTATACTGCGCTCGCTCGGCGCGCAGCTTTCCCGCGCGGTGAATAAGAAGATGACGGACGTTATCTACACCTCTTCAACAAAGACCAAGTACACGGGCACTGTTACCTATGCGCAGCTTGCGGCTTTTTGGGCTTCCATGAGCAGCTGCGATATGGACGTTATGCTCTGCAACCCCGCTATGATGGCGAACATTCTCGCGCTGGACGAGATGAAGCTTTGCGTAAGCGACTTTATGTCGAGCGGCAAGGCGGTAACGCCCTACGGCATCACGCTTGTAAAGTGCCCATGGCTAAAGGCGGGCACAGCCATCGGCATGGACTCGAGCTGCGGAGTAGAAGCGATATTCGGCACTGACGTCATCATAGACACCGACAAGCTTATCTCTACCCAGTGCGACGAGATAGCGGCTTCGGTAATGTGCGGCTTCTCAGTATTGACCGCGGACTCGGTAAAGACTCTGGAACAGTCGTGACAACATGATAAAATAATTATCTGAACTAATATACGCAAAGCAGTCTGAAACGAAATAATTAAAAACTAAGCCAATATAAGAACGGGCGGCGCAGAAAGCGGGCATATCCGCCGCGCCGCCTTGTTTTTATATAATTTTACGATAGGAGATGTATGAAAATATGAAATATTTGGAGTATGAAAAGGTAAAGAGAGATTTTCAGCGGCTGACGGCTGTAAGCGACGAGGAATTTGAGGCTCAGCAGTATGGCACGCTGCTCGAAAACGCCGAGATATACGTTGTTTCGCAGCTTATCATCTCGCCGAGCGTGCTTACCGATGAGCAAAAGGCGGTGTGCGTTTACGCGGCGGCGGCGGTGGCGGCTTACGACCGCGCGTTTGAGCTTGTGCTCTCGCGCAAGGCTGTAATGACGGAAAACGGCGAGGTAGCCGTGGTGCGCGGCGGCGAAGAGCTTTTGCAGTGCGCATACGGTCTGCGCAGGGCGGCGGCTGAAAAGCTGATCGCGCTCGGGCTAGTAATGGACGACACATTCTCATTCATGGGGGTGTGAGCGCATGATAACGGCTGTAAATACGATGCTGAGCGACAAGCTTACCAAAGCGGGCTTTGAGGTGTATGAGGAATATTTCTCCGCTAAACCGCTGAGAGCGGGGGCGTACACCGCGCTATGGCGCACCGAAAGGCTGACCCTTGGCGAATACAGGCAGGCGGCGAATGCGAACTCAAAATGCTCGGCGGCGGTAAAGGTACACATACGCCTGCTGGGCGGGAAAAAGAATTTCGACGACGCGGCGGTATTGCAGAGCATGGCGCACAAGGCGGCGGGCGAGCTGTATTTCTCATCGCCGCTGGCGGTAATATCGCTGACCTGCGGAGCGCCTAAGCGAAACGCCGTGCTCGGCAGGCTGGAGCAGGTGATAGAGGCGGAATACACGCTGGCTATTAAAAAGGAGGACTTGAAATGAGCGCATCGGGTACTGTATATTTCTTTGAATACGGCGGCAAGGGCTACTATTTCGACGGAGTGAAAATGAGCTTTGCCAACAAGATAGAGAGCACCGCGCTGGCGGACGGCGGGTGTATAAGGGTACGCGCCTGCGGCAGCCCCGAGACGATAACCCTGCACTGCCGCATAGAGGTAGGCGAGATATTCGACTACGAAACCTTGCTGAGAAGCATGGCGGCGGCGGACAGCCTGAGCTTTTCGATAAACAAAGTAAGCTACGGCGGCTACGCGCTGCTTGCGGGCAGGATAACGGGCGCGGAGAAGCGGGACTACTGCGAGTGCGAATTTACCCTAACGGAGGTGACGGACTAAATGGCGACATACGAAATACCGGAGATAAAGTGCGAACTATGCCGAGCGAGCGGTGCGGCGAGCCTGTATTTCAGCCGAACGGCGGGCTTCAGCTTTGTAAAAGAGCGGTACACGCCGTACACACTGCTCAGCGGGATATTCATAGGCAGGTGCGTGCCCGCGGAGGTCACGGCGGTGAAGCTGTACATCGGCAGCAAGATAATACACCACGGCACGGCGGACAGCGTAGTTTGCGAATACTCGCACGGGGTGTGGCGGATACGCCTGCGCTCGCTGGGCTTCTCAATGCTGCTGGGGCAGAACATGGCGGAGCCGGGGATAATCAGCCAGCCCGACCTCTCGGCAGTTATCGGCAAGGCGGCGGGGGCATACGCGGTGAGCTGTCAGGGCAGCACCAAAAAGGTAAATTATGTATACATAAAAGACACGAGCACGGTGTGGGAAGCCGCCTGTATCTACGCGGCAAAAGCGTACTCGACATACCCCTACATACGCGGCACGAACAGCGTATACTGCACGGCTATATCACCAAAAACGCGCGATTACAGCGGAAAGAAGATAGTAAGCTATTCTTCTGGCGTAAAGCTGACGGGGCTCATCTCGCACGCGCACACGCAGGACGCGGCGGGGGAATGGAACATCAGCAAGACCAACAGCTTCGCCGTAAATCGGCACATAATAAAGCACAAATACTACGCGCGCGACAACGAATGGGCATACGACCCGCAGGCGGGGCTGAGCTACAACATCGGCGCGGGAGACCGCGGCAGGCAGTACGGCAGGCTGAAATACGCGGGCGCTGAGCTGGAAGAACTGCTGGACAAGGCAAACTTTACCGCCGAGGGGCTGAGCCTGACGGCGGCGGAGGTGGACAGGATAGAGATAACCTGCTCGCCTAAAGGCTTATTTACCGAACTGAGCTTTTACAATGACCTGTACTGCCCGCAGTAGGGCGGCAAGACCCACAACGGATACCCCTGCACGGAGAGAAAACGCGCCGTACAGGGGCGTTCGTGCGCCATAAACGCGTTTTGCGAAAAAAAGGCGTAAAAAAACAACTAAAAAAACAATTGAAATTTCTACATTATTATAAATGCGGCGCACTTGAAATTTTGTTTAATATATGTTATAATAATAAGGAAACGATATTTTTACGGTGAAGTATGCCTTCAAGAAGATGGCATGATTTGCCATTTACGAAAGTTATGAAGGGAAGGTATTTATTGATGGAGTCTTTCAACGACGTTTTTGAAAGCGTTTTGAAATATTTAAGACAGCTGCCGAACGTAAGCGAAGTAGGGTATAAAAGATGGCTTGCTGTACTTGAACCATACAAATTTGAGAACAACACCGCTTTTCTGCTTACGGAGAGCGAATTTACGAAAAAGACCACGCTGGATATATACGAGCCGAGCCTAAAAGAAGCGTTTGAGAACGTGATGGGCTTCCCCGTAGAGATAAGGCTGCTGGTAAAGAGCAAGGACAGCGAGAGCGCGGCGCAGCCGCAGTTCACCTCAGCTATGGCGGCAGAGCCTGCGGGCCATACGCCCACCGTAGCGGGAGTACAGGAAAAGCTGACCTTCGACAACTTCATCAAGGGCAAATCGAACGAGCTGGCATACGCCTGCTGCACGGCGGTGGCGAACAAAGCCGACGGCGGCGAGGGGGACAACAACAATATGTTCAATCCGCTTTTCATATACGGCGACTCAGGCCTCGGCAAGACGCACCTTATGAAAGCTATAGAGGCGCAGGTAAAGCAGAACCACCCCGAGATGAATCTCATCTACACCACCACCGAGAATTTCACTAACGAATTCGTACAGGCGCTTTCTGAGCGCTCGACGAATGAATTTCACAACAAATACCGCAGCGCGGACTACCTGCTGATAGACGATATACAGTTCATCATCAACAAAGACGCGGTGCAGGAGGAATTTTTCCACACATTCAACGACCTTTACAATGCGGGAAAGCAGATAGTGCTGACCTCAGATATAGCGCCGAGCAAGATCTCGAAGCTGGAGAACCGCATACGTTCGCGTTTTCTGCTGGGAATGCAGGTAGACATACAGCCGCCCGACTTTGAAACGCGAATGGCGATAATCAAGTGCAAGGCGGAGCTTTTAGACTTACAGATAAAGGACAACCTTGCGCGGCTTATTGCAGAAAAGATAAAGACGAACATACGTCAGCTGGAAGGCACGATGAACAAGATAAAGGCGCTGACGATATACACGAGCGAGTCGCCCTCTATCTCGATGGTACAGCGAGTTATCAAAGAAGTAATGATAGAGAACCACCCGACGGAGATAACGACGGACAGGATAATATCAGAAGTAGCGACGGCTTTTAACGTAACGCCTGACGACATACGTTCGCAGAACCGCAGGGCTAACATATCGCTTGCGAGGAAGATCACTATATACCTCATGAAAGAGATAAAGGGAATGACGTACATTCAGATAGGAAACGAGCTGAACAAGAACCATTCCACGATGACGATACACTATCAAGATGTAGCGAAACTGTTAAAGACTAACAGTGACTTAAAAGAAACGGTAGACGACATCATCAAAAATCTGAAAGAGGTATAATACATTTTTTAAGACTGTCTGAAAATGGCAGTAAAAAATTTTTAGCTTTTTTTCAACATTATCAACAGAGTTTTCAACAATTTAACTTTAATGAAAATTGAGAAGACAAGAGCGAGATAAGGCTTGAAAAGGCTAAGGAAAGATAAAATTGACGAAAAGAGTCGAAAAAGGGGAAGTCAACGGAATCAACAAGGAGTTTTCAAACTGCGGGAGTGATTCAACAAAAAAGGCGGGGTTTTATCAACAATCAACACACAAAAAGCCAACAGTTTTAACACACCAGAAAATGGGTGGAGAAAATCAACAAAGCAGTTGAAAGGCTAATGAAAGACAGTTGAGAAGTTGGGAGAACGAAACCGTGGGAAATGCTGAGGTTTGAGGGGGTATAGGAGTAGTTTTAGGAGTTTTCAACCGACACTAATACTACTGCTAAAATAAAAGTTAGTTATGTTTGTTATAAGATAGCGAGAAGCTGTAATTTTTGAGCGTTTAAAAAAAGCGTTTGTTGAAATTTAAAACGCGGAATAAAAGTGAAGCTTTGAACAAAGTGAAGCGTGAAATTAAAAAGCGCGGGATGCAACGACGCGTGGAAAGTCGGCGAAGCCGAATTTCCGAGAAGTTGGCTGCGCCAACTTCCCACTTTATTTCGCTTACCAAACAAATGATAAGCGCGTGTCAATAGAAGCGGTTGCAAGGCGCGTGAGCTTTGCCGAGGGGTTGAAGGGGGCGAGAAGCCCCCTGGAGTAGGAAGATCACAAAGATAGCCAAGCCTATCCCAAAAATCCCCTTAAACAAAAGCAATCCCCAAAAGGCGGGGCTACCAAAAACAGGAGAACGTTCAAAAGCAACGAACATATCAAACCATAAAACCCGAACAGCCCCGCCTTTTCTAAACGCAATCCTCTTAATGTCGGCACAATCCGCAAAGAGCGAAGCGATTTTGCGGCGAACAACAATTAAACCAAACAAGGGCGCAAGCCCTTGCAGGCACGAACAAACGCAAAGAATACCCTACGGCTATCCAACGCCTGATATATGTTTGAACGGCTCAGGGTGTGGGAATACTTGGATATATATGTATTTATGTAACTGTTTATTGGTTATACATACTGTTATGACCGGTTTGGGGCTTTTCATGGGTTCGTTCAAGGGCGTGCGCCCTTGAAGGGGGCTGTCTGCGGGCGACTCACTAGGGGCAGCCCTCCCTTGCAGGGCATGCCCCTCTTGGAAAACAGTCCACCGGACTGTTTTCCAATTCACCCTATGCGGAGCGCCCTTCGGTAAGGGGTTTCGCCGTCT
>ENA-OPSJ01001246-OPSJ01001246.1-human-gut-metagenome-genome-assembly--contig:-NODE-1246-length-19905-cov-2.404786_pt1 | contig 19905 bp, 19 predicted proteins | sample MGYA00241801_ERZ501893 | MGnify/ENA primary metagenome ERZ501893 (study PRJEB25962, sample SAMEA2042219) | human gut metagenome | biome: human gut; feature: human-associated habitat; material: faeces...
CTATAATGACATATATAGGTCAAGCAGCTATTGTATTAAGAACAAGAGGACTGTATAGTGCTAGGACAATACATTCAACTATGTATGAAAGAATAGAAAGACCTAAAATCGGATTAGATGGAAAACCTGTAATAAATCCGATATATAATGTGCCAGAAGTAGATGTAACTTTTATACCAAGAGACTTATCTGATATAGATCTTATTATTATAGATGAAGCTAGGACTACACCTTTATCTATGAAATCTGATATAGAAAAAACTAATAAAAAGATAATAGCATGTGGGGATTGGAGACAATTACCACCTGTAAAAGATGAACCAGCATATATAAGAGACGAAGATATTAATAATATAGACCTATTAACAGAGATAGTTAGACAAGGAAAAGGATCAGCTATTTTACAGATAGCTGATCTAGTTTCTGAAGGTCTTCCATTGTCTGCAGGATATTATGGAGATGCTATTGTAATAGAACGAAAAGATCTTACAGATGATATGATAAGATATTCTAATATAATAGTATGTGGAACTAATAGAACCAGAGAATATTATAATAATTACGTTAGACATAATATTCTAGGCATTCATTCAAGGTTACCACTTCTTGGAGAAAAACTTATATGCCGAAAAAACAACTGGCACACTGAGGTTGCTGGTATAAGTTTAGCGAATGGATTAATTGGTACTGTAATAAATAAATTAGATCCATCTCAATTTGACGGAAAAACATTTGATATAGATTTTAAACCAGATTTATTGGATGCTTATTTTGGCGGATTAAAATGTGACTATGAATATTTTACTGCTCCGTACGATCAAAGAAACTTCTTAAAGAATTCTAAGTATGGTAGAGGAGAAAAGTTTGAATATGCATACGCTATAACTTCGCATTTAGCCCAAGGAGCACAATATCCGGTAGGTATTTATATTCAAGATATGTTTCCTGATAGACAATTACAGAGAAACCTCGATTATACAGGGGCTACTAGATTCTCTAAACAGTTAATATTTGTCATTCCTAATAGAAAAAGTTTCTTTTAATATTTAGTATTATTGTATATTATATTTGTGCATCCAAGGTAAAAAGGATGCACAAATATAAAAATAAAAAGGAGGAACAAAAGATGGATATAACTATTAATTCATCATCACCAATGTATCATGTACCGGAAGGAGCCAGTATTAAAGAAGCTGACTCTGGTGCAGCAAAAATCTATCTACTCTTACTCACATATGATGTGTCAGAGGATGATGGCGATTTCAATCAGAAATGGGAATTTATCAAAGGAAGAGAAGCAGTATACAATCATATCAAAGATTTGATAATCGATTCTTTTGAAACAAATCATCCATTGATCATTGAAGAAAGTTTCATTGCTGTAGATACAATGAAAATGAAGATTACAGATTCTAAACCTATTCATAAGTTTATGAAAGATGTAATCGCAAGGGGTCAGATTATAGATAAATCAGGATTTAATATTGATGATTATATCTCTATTGAATCTCCAGAATCTAATGAATCAGACCCAGAAGAAGTAAGATACGGACAGGGTGAACAGAATATTCCATATGATCAAACAAACGCTGTAGATGGCGGTGAAGTGTAAGAAAGGGTGAGGTCATTGGGAAAACATAATAACTCAAAAAACAGCAAAAAGAAAAGACCTAATTGGTTTGATCTTAGGATTCAGCAATTTGGAGAAGACTTCATGAGTAAAATGACGATTGAAGATATCAAAAAAGAAGCTGGAAGAATTCTCAAGGACATGGCATATGCTAATATCGATTATACAAATCTTAAGTATTTACGATATTATGCAGATCCAATGTTTGTATCTCAATTGATGAATGCTTGTTATGAAAATTGGGTATATAATAATATGACAGCCGTAGGCTTGAATAATTATTTCTCAACTTTAACAGAAGCTCCACCAGTTGAATATTTAAATATATATCATATCCACAATCAGGCTCAGATTGCATACAATATATTATATGAAGGATTATATAATGTATTTAATTACGTCAATAGATGTGAACCTGGTAAAATAATAGCACAGCCTATTATTGATACTTTGTTTATTATGACTCAAAAGGTATTACAATATAATAAAGGTATGAATTATACCTTCATTGTGGTCGATAATACCAGGAGGAATAATAATGACAAAAGAACACGTTATAATGATTCGGGAGAAGTTCAAAGGGTTCCCGATAATGGTAACAGCTGATAATCAGAGGTTATACTATGGTGGTTGCCGAGAAAGAAATACTCTTATTTGGAATGACGATGAAGAATTGTTAGAGATTCACAGAGTAAACATAGAACCAAATGGAGCAGACTTGGCACCGATAGAAGTTTTGTTTATTGAGTATGATACGATTCAAGAAATCACATTATATCCAGACAAAGCTACCTATACAGATTATATTGAGAGTCTTAAGAGTAAGATGACTGATGACGAGTATAAATATGCTCGTGAAGTATCTAAAGAAGCTTATAAGACCAGATATTCTAGAACCTACGCTGGAGTAGGATTAGGATACGCTAAAAAGTAAATAAAAATTTAAAACAAATCAATGAATATTTACAAGCACTAATAAGTCAAGTTAGTGCTTGTACGTATTACGCCAACTACAAAGGTAGTAGACGTAATAAAATAAAAAAGATGAAACTAATTCATAATTGTAGTTTCACAAAAAAGAATAATAAATTTAAGGAGGACAAACTTATGTCTAATTTTTACAACACTTTTGTTAACCCAGTAGCAGGCCAGACTTTCAATGGAGTACAGCCACAGAACATCAAATTTACTCAGCCACTTACAAAAGATGAAGCTGCAGAATTAACTAAATCTGATGCTATGTTCTCACTGAAAGTAACCAGCCAGGAGATTAATAGAGGTCTTTGTACTCATAAATATCCTGGGACAAACAAGTTCTCTATTGCAGAAACTAAAGATGGCACCGGTGACGTGGTGTGTACAATCTGTGGAGCAAGATTAAATCCAGACGATCTTACTCATGAGAAAGTAGAACAGATTGTAAAAGATTTTAAAAATGTTATGGAATGCTGCAAACTTATGTATGTAAATATTCCAGAAACAGTTGTAAGACAGTTATTCACAATCTTACCATTCGTTGATAAGATTCCGAAACTCTATGATATCGCTGTAGAGAATTATTCCAGATTCGCTCCAAGTGCAAGTTCAACACAGGATGTATATATGCAGAATAATGGATTATTCAACAGCTTTAGAGAAATCACAAATGGTGGCACTATGGGATATCCAGGATATGGATATCAGCAGCCTGTATCACCGATGATGAATAATCAGGGTGGAATGACATATGGAGCACCAGATATGAACGCAAATCCATTTTATGCTAATGGAGTAGCGCCAGCTCCTATTGCTAATGCACCTGTACCGCCAATGGGTATGCCACAGACTTATTTTGCACCTACACAGCCTCAGCAGAACTATCCGGTATATGGAGCACAGAATCAGCAGATGGCTCAGCCAGCTCCTGCACCAGCTCAGACTCAGCCAGCAGCAACTGATCAGCAGCCAGCAACCCCTGTTAATGGAGCGGTAGAAAGAGTAAATGCAACTGGAACGCTTGAAGCATAAAATTAAAGAGAGATTGTATTAATTTACAATCTCTCTAAACATATTAATAAAGTAGACAAGAAAAGATGAGATATTATCTCTGCATTATCCTTGCAGTCAATGGCAATGGTTATAGATGGTCATGATGATGCGTTTAATATGCAAGAGTCCACAACCAGCTAAATTGATATTAGGATACACCGAACATCTGTCTATTTTAACATATGTGAGTTCTGAGATCGATCGTTGTTTGAAGGATAAGACTTCGGCAATTGGGAATGTGTAAGGAAGTGCGGTTACTTTGCTGTAACGGGCTTAAGCGCGCGTATAGAAGTCCTTGCAAGGTTGAATCGTTAAGGGAGATCATCCAGTAGGAGCACTCGGTCAATCTCAGAACGCAATTAAAATTAATTTCATATATTTATGCTGAAAATGGAGAATAACAAAAGTGTAGAAGAGAATTCTCTTCTACACTTTTTTATTTTTTAAATATACGTAAAGGGGAATAATCATAATGGCTAAAAAAGAATTATCCCAAGAAATGATTGACAATATCAAGAATTATGGTGATGAGCTTATTACAATTGATAATTGGGTAGCTCAGGTCAGACAGAATATTGGTATGTGGATTGGTTCTAGAGGATTTAAAGGTCATTTAAATATGATCAGAGAAATTATCCAGAACGCATTAGATGAAATAATGAAAGACAGTTCTCCGTGTGATACTGTAATTATTTCATATGATGAAAATAGTAAAACTATTATTGTAGAAGATAATGGTAGAGGTATTCCGTTTGGATCTATCATTAGAGCTTTTACAGATATGAATACATCTTCAAACTATAATAAGAAAAAAGGAGAGTATTCATCTGGTCTACATGGATGTGGAGCAAAAGTAACAAATGCGTTATCAGAATTCTTCTATGTAGATTCTTATGTATTGGGTGAGGGAAGAAGAGTAGAATTTAATAATGGAGAACCTTGGAAACAAGGAGAAAAGAAAATCCAAAATAAAACCAATAAACAGGGTACTATTGTAGTATTTAAACCTGCAGAAGAAGCGTTAGAGTTTCAGAAATCTGGTGATGGATACGTTACAGTAGATAATGTATTAAATTTGGTTAAGCTTATTTTACCATTAAATAAAATTGGAACTAAAATTATATTTAATGGTATTAGAGTTAATGGAGAAAAGGTGTCAGAAACACTTGTAAATGAAGACGGTATTATGACATACTTTTATCAGAATTGTACTAATCCTTTAATAACTCCAGTATTCATTACAGCAGATACTGGTATTATGAAAGTAGATTTAGCATTTACTTATGATATGGATAATACTACATCTGGAGAAAGAATCATATCTTTCTGTAATACTTGTCCGACAAGTCAAGGAGATCATATAAATGGATTTATGAAAGGAATATGTAAGTTCTTTACCAATTATATGAACAAAGTATATTTGTCTAGTAATCCTAGAAACAAAACAACTGTAACTAATGCAGATGTTAAAACAGGATTAATAGCAGTAATATCTGGTTTTCATCTTGAACCAGTATTCAATGGTCAAGCCAAAGAGATCTTGGAAGTAAGAGAAATGGATAAATTCGTTAATGATACAATTTATAATGGATTATCTGAATGGATCAAAGCTAATCCAAATGATCTTAATAGGCTTTGTAAGTACTTTAAAGATATTGCAGATGCTAGAATGAAAGCAGATACAGAGAAAATTAAAATCTCTAAGAACTTCAAAGCATCCGCATTCGGACAAGGTTTACCAGCTAAATATGTAAAACCTTCATTAAAACATGATTTGGAATTATGGATATGTGAGGGTGATTCTGCAGCTGGAGTTATGAGAAATAGTAGAGATACTAAACATCAAGGATATTTTCCGATTAGAGGTAAAATTCCGAATGCGTTTAATACAGCTCCTGCTAAGTTCTTAAGTAACGAAGAGATATCTGGTATTATTACATTAATAGGTGCTGGATATGGAAAGAACTTTGATGTTAGCAAAGTCAAGTTCAAGAAAGTTGTATTAGCAACAGATGCCGATGCAGATGGTGATCATATCAGTTCATTATTTATAAGATTCTTTATGATGTATATGCCAGGATTAATAGAAACTGGTTATGTATATAAAGCTGTACCGCCATTATATGGTATGCAAGTTGGAAAGAAATATAAGTATTTTAAATATAAGATTGATTATATTAAGTACGTCCAAGGTATATTTAGTAAGGCGAATAAAGTAGAATATATAAATGGAAAAGCTCTTTCTAAAGATGAATTATCTCATTTATTATATGACAATAATGACTATACGTATGAAGTTGATAGAATTGCAAATAGATTACGTATTGATCCATTAATATTAGAGTCTGTAATAACTTTGAGAGATAAACCGTTAAAAGACATTATAAGTAATCTGAAAAAGATGTTTAGATTTGTAAAGTCTAAATCTATACGTGATATCCCTGTAATAGAAATAACTTATAACGGAAAAGTTCATACAGTATTTATGAACGATAGTCTTATTGAAGATTCTAAGAATATTATTTCTATGATGGATAAGAATGCTTCATTGGTATATAAACTTAATGGTGAAGTAGTATCATTATATTCATTAATGAGCACATTCGATGCTAGTAAACCATCTAAGATCGAGAGATATAAAGGTCTTGGTGAAATGGATGGACCTAGATTCTTTGAATCTACATTGGATCCTGAGAATAGAACTTTACTTCAGTATACTATAGAAGACTGGAAGAAAGAGTATGAGCAAATCAAATATTATGAGTCAAATAAATATGAACTTATAGCTCATGCTAAGCTGTCAAGATTTGATATTATTAACTAACAAAAAGGATAGAGTTCTTAGAACTCTATCCTTACCTTTTTAAAAGGAGGATAACCTATGTGGTATATAATACATTATATATGCGAAGATGGAACAGAACTTAGAATAGAAATGAAATTCTATCCATATGCAGGAAGTGATAATGGTATTAACGGAGGAAGAATATCTAAACTATCTATAATAAATAAATCTAATGGATCTCTTTTATTAAATTATGATAGAGGATGGGATATAAAACCAGATCCTAAAAATAAAAATCTTATGGAAGCGTATAATTATGTATTAAGAGAGCACAATTCTTTTAATCCTATTATTCACGAAAATGATTGGAGGTATCCTTATTGTGAAAATATCTGAATTTATAGTAGAAGACTATAAGATAGGGGATAAATGGTATCATTGCGAAATTCAAAGAGATGGTGATAATCATAGCATGGATTTCGCACTTAATGATGGTCTCATATGGATGCTAAAAGTAATTGATATGAGCAGTTCTTTTCCAGGTTCTCAAATGTGTGCACATTATGAAGGAAGTGCTAGATGGATAGTAAACCCTATTAATTCTGAAGTTAAACAGTTATGTGATTCTCTTATAGAGAAATACAATTATTATAATCCTATATTAAGAGAATGCAAATATTAAATCAATACGCTTCTTTACTATAATATAATTAAAAATTTTTATAGAAAGGGGATAAGTCACCATGTTTATGCTAACTTTTATAATAGCCTCTGTAATAGCATTTATGATTAAAAATATATTTTGCGCAGTAGATACACTTTTAAAACCTAAAAAAGATAAATGCATGATTTATTCGGCAATAATAAGAATACTGGCAGTATTCATCGAAATCGTTGTATTGCTAACTTTGTTACGTGTTGTCGCTATATTAAAGGTATATGATTTAATGGAAGGATTCTGGATGGTATGATTATAACTTGTATAGGAAGCATGAAACATAGAAAGTTGATATGCCTATTATCAAAAGAATTTATGAGTAATATAGAGGATTGTATGTTTTATACACCAGATATGGTTAACGGTATTTTAGGATGCGACAAATCAGATATTGGTGATATAGAAATAAAAAATCTGAATAATAGGCATAAAAATCTTATAAAAATATCTGACTATGTACTTATAATAGATTATTCTGTTGGAGAAAGTACACATGAAGAGTATCTTTATGCTAAATCTTTAGGAAAATGCATTATAAAATTATCGGAAATTCTTAAATATTTCGAGTACAATAAAGATATAGTTGATAGTATAAGTACGTATAAAAAGGAAGTGTTAGATTAAACTCTTCCTTTTATTTTTTGCTTGGTTTATATATTATAAGTATGAATAAATATAAGGAGGGTATACTTATGATAACTACAGAAGGTAATAAAATTAATGTTTTTAGTCTTATGAATGACTTCATAGACGTAACATTTGAAATCAAAGGAGGAAAAAAGAAATTTGATAAAGCTTGTAAAATACTTGAAAATGCTGTAGAAGATTGGTTTGATGAAGAAAACGAAGATACATGCTATGGAGATTATTTTCAGCACATATTAGATGAAGCTGGTATCAAATATACCGCTACTTATAATGATAGATCCGAAGACTATGATTCTATTCTTGTAAGTATGAATATATCAATATTTCAGAAAGAAAATAATTTTGGTTGTCATACAGCAGGCGAAGCAGATTTCGAAGCTTATAATCACTTTAAAGATTATAAGAAAGTTTATAATGGGGATGTGATGTGTAAATTAAAAGAAATAAATCTATCTACATCCATCTGCGTAGAAGAATTTGTGTATATTCCGGAAGCTGAATTTATATTCAATATGTTTCAGCACGGAATATCAAAGAATATTCCAAAAGATTATAAAGGAAGATCAATATCTCCTGGAGATATAATCGGAATTAAATATAAATTCGAATTAAATACTAGATATTATTACTGCATGGGTACTGGATTTTATTCATACGATCTGTATGGAACTAAATATTTAGCATTTTTAAATACTATTGAAGAATAATCTTGTTATAACTTCTTTGTAATCAAGCTTATTCTGGAGGATAAAGTAAAATGGAAAATATAATACAAAGAAATGTCATGGAGTTATACAAAGACCATGGTTTAGTATATGGAACCGAGGTTAATAGACGTAGAATGCTTCCAGACGTTAGAGATGGTTTGAAATTAGTACAACGAAGAGATATATATGTAATGTCATATATGTGTCCAACAATTAGAGTTAAAACTGCTCGTGTAGTTGGTGAAGTTATGAAATATCATCCACATGGAGATAGCAGTATAGCAGATTCTATAAAGATTCTTGTAGATTGGTGGGATACTAAAATGCCTTTAGCAGCATCCAAATCAAACTTTGGATCTATGCAAGGTGATGGTGCAGCCGCTACAAGATATACAGAAGTATCATTATCTAATTTTGGATATGATGCTATGGTTTCAGAATTAAAACAAAGCAAAGAAATAGTAGATTGGCTACCAACATTTGATTATTCTGGAGATGAACCAGAATACTTACCTGCTAAAGTTCCGATCTTACTTATTAATGGTACATTAGGAATCGGCTTTGGAATTAAAGCTGGAATTCCACCGCACAATATTGGTGAAGTTATAGATGCCACAATTAAGCTTATACACGATCCAAAAGCTGATGTAGTATTAGTACCAGATCAATGTATGCCATGTGAGATTATAGATACAAATTGGAAAAAGATCTGTAATTCTGGTAATGGTAAATATATAGCAAGAGGAGTTATAAAAGAAGAAGAATTAACTCCAGAAGAATTAAAGAAAGAGTATGGATTGAATTCTAATGTAGTAGATCAGCATGTATTAGTTATAAAGTCTACTCCAGATGGGGTAAACTTTTCTAATAAATATGATACATGTGTTCAAGTAAAAATTGAAAATCTTGCTAAAGAAGGAAAGCTTCCGCAAATAGCAGATATTATAGATAAATCCCAGGATGATAATATGAATATAGTTATCCTTTTAAAGAAAGGATCTAATCCATCATACGTAAGAGATGTAATCTATAAAAATACAGATATGCAAAAATCTTTCCATATAAACTTCCATGTATTAGAGGGAGTAGAATTAAAGAGATTCAGTTACAAATCTTATTTAGAATATTTCATCAATTTCAGAAAATTAGTCAAGTTCAGATACTATAATATCAAGTATCAGAATGCTAGTACTAAGCTTCATGAAAAAGAAACTTATATCAAGTTATTAGAATCTGGAGAGATTGATAACGTTATTGATATGATGAAGAAACAAAAGACTACCGATGATACTGAGATCATCGAGTATCTTGTTAAGAAAGTTAAAATCACAGATTTACAGGCTAAGTTTATTATTAATAGTAATCTTAAAACTTTATCTGTAGCTTATCTTGATAAGTATAAGAAAGAAGCTAAAGAATTAAAAGCTCTATCAAATCATTATATTGATATGATTACTGATGAAAGACTTTTATTAGCAGAAATTGAACAGGAGCTATTAGAATTTAAAGCTAAATATAATACTCCTAGAAAATGCAAAGTAGTTAAATTATCTCAGATTAATGATATTCCAGAAGGTACATTCAAGGTTATTATTACTGAGGATAATTATATTAAGAAGATTAATCCAGAAGATAACGATACTAATAAGAATAGCGTACCTAAGTTTGCATTTAAAGTATCTAATACAGAAAACTTATTACTCTTTACAGAACATGGAAGGGTATATAAGTTACCAGTGTATAAGATACCGAATACTGCAAAGAATAGTATAGGGTATGATTTGAGTAGTATTGTAAAAGGATTAACTTCCAATGTAGTAGGTGTTGTATTTGAATCTATTGCTAAACAAGCATCTAGAAAAACAAATAAGTATTTCCTTACAGTTGTTACAAAAGGAAATTATATTAAGAATATAGATCTAGATGATATTGTCAATACACCTCCATCTGGTATTATATATACTAAATTAAATGATGGAGATATTGTAACTGCTATAGATGTAATTCCACAGAAATGCGACGTATTAATCTATAGTGGAAAGAAAGCATTAAGAATTCCATGCAAGAGTATCAATCATTATAAGAGAAATGCTATAGGTGTTATGGCTATGAATACAAAGAATCCTATAGATGGTATTTCTCCTATATATTCAGATGCAGATTGTATTATTACTGTAACCACTGGTGGTAAAGTAAATAAAATAGATTTATCTGCTATACCAAAATCTGAAAGAGGAAAAGCTGGTAATAATGTAATTAATCTTGGAAAAACGGATTCCATACTTAAAGTATTAGGATCGAATGATAATGAGATATTACATGTAATTACAACTGCTCAGACTTTAGATATACCTGTAAAGGATATAAAGGTATCTTCTAGTATATCTGGAGGTCAGAAGATAATTCCTACAAGAGGTGCTAAAGTTTTAAATTGTTATACTAAGAAAATATAAGAAAGAATACCCTGTATAGGAAATCCTATACAGGGTATCTTCACAAAAGAATTAGGACAAAAAATGAAAAAGAAACCATAATCCACACCGGATTATGATATTGTTAAATACATTTTTAAATATATATTATAGATGTGAAGAAAGGAGGTAAACAGAACTCGAGAGGTTCTAAACAAATCAAAATATACAATAATTCAATATATCATGAATACAATAAAAATACTTAAGGAGAAAAAGAGCTATGACAAAATTATTATTCAGAGGAAAAGAATTATCAACAAGAAGTAGAATGAAAACTTTAGAGGAGGCTAAGTCATATTTTATAGGTATGGGAGATTTAGAATCTTTGAAAATAGTTGAAGAAATTATTAACGAAAAGAATTCAAAGACTTCCGGAACTACTAAAAAGAATGATAAAGAAGAAAAGAATGAAGAGCCTAAGAAAGAAAAGAAAGTATTAAAGTTTGAAAAAGCGACAGAAGAAGATATCGAAGAGTTTGAGCCTGATGCGGAAATGGAAGATGGTGTACTTAAGCAGAATGTTATAGGTCTTGGAAAAATGTCTAAAGACCTTAAGAAAACTGCAGTGACACTTAATTATAACGAGGTCAAATCATTAGTAGATTTTTATTATCAGATTCAGGATTTCAGAATTGGTACAGAGAATCAGGTAAGATCATTAAATCAGGGATATGATAATAATGATAATCCTGACAATGTATCTATTATGAAATGGAACTTATTACAGCTTAGAAATATTGAAGATAATACTAAAGCTATGCTTGAAGCATATTCTGATACCAATCCAGTTACAAGATACTTAAAACGTATCAAAGGTATTGGACCAGTAATCAGTTCTTGCTTATATGCATATTTTAATGTAGATGGAGTTAATTCTGCAGGTAACTTCTGGTCATATGCAGGGTTAAATGACAATAATAATCCATGGTTAGGTAAAGAGAAAGCGACTAATATTGTTAAAGATTTAATGGCTATTAGAGATATTAGAAACAAAGGATTCGCTGCAGCTTGCGAAGAACTTGACATTGATATTGATAAATCTTTAGCAGAAAATCTCATATATGATGAAAATGCAATCAAGGAATATGTAATCAGTAAAATGCCTAATAAAGAATTATCTAAGCTTATATTATTAGCTAGAAAAATTGTTGATGAAGATTTACGTTCCTATAAGCAGCTTAATCAGAGAGAAGAGATTGATGATACAGAAGTAGAATATGAATCTATTGAAGATGAAATTCTTCATATGGATACATACGAAACATATCTCGGTGTAATTAATATGGAAGAACCATTTAGCGTAGATCATTTCGTTGACTATATTATCAATTTATCTGATAAGAATATTATCACCCATGTAATCATGAGCAACCTGTACACAAAACTTAATGGTAGAAGAAAGATCAATAATATGATTAAATCAGCTACTATTAATAAAGAGGAAGATAAATATGATGGATTTATTACTAAGAAATCCTTAATTTCTTATTTATCTAAGCCTCCATACAATATTAAACTGAAAGTGCTTATGTGGAAGATTGGAGAGTCTTTCGTTAAAGTATCTAATAGAGGTTCTATGTATGGAGAGTTATACAAAGAAAGAAAGGAATATGAAACACGCAAAAATGAAAACCTGGAATATAAAGACCAGGCCGCAAAAGCTCTTAGAGCTAAAAACTATAGTAAGAATAGCATTGCGTATAGCTACTACATTAAAGGAATGCTTCCACCGGCTCAGATTGCAGCAAGAGCGAAGAGATGGACAGTAAAGATCTTTGTAGAGCATGTATTTGAAGCAATGTATATTTATGAAAATGGAGAACTTCCGCCAATGGTATTCCCAATCTCTAGACTCGGTCATGTAGACTATATCAAACCAGAAGTACCGTTTGAAACAGAACTTACATTTAAACCAGATAAGAGAGCGGAATATCCAAAATATAATGGATAAATAAAATATATCAGAGACAGGTAAGTTACCTGTCTCTGATTTAAATTAATATGTAAAAAATATCATATAGGATAAATAAACCGCAAAATTTTAAATATCAAAAAGAGCAAGTAAATTATTTCGACAAAAATATCAAAAGAATTTAATAAACCAGGGGATTTTTAAATATCAAATTACAAAAGTAAAATTATGCTTAAAAAAGTATCATATAACACCAATAAATTAACGTATCTAATATATCATCTAACGCTAATAAATTAACGAAATTGATATATCGTAGGGTAATAATAAGCCGAAAACGAAAAAGTATCATTGTCCTTAAGCAAATTAAATAGCTCGAAATATCAAGTGGATATAAATAAACCCAAAGCGTATAAATATCACATTGACAGAGTAAAATCAAAAGCTCAAACACCATGATTCAATAATAAACCATATATTCCTAAATATCATATTTATGGAGTAACTCATATTGATAAAAATATCAGAGAATGTAAGCAATTCATAAATTATAAAATCATCAATGATAGTGAAAAAATTAGAAATCTCGAAATATCATACCGACAAAATAAATTAACAAATAAAATATATCATAGGATTTAAATAAAATCAGGTAGACAAAAATATCGTATGATACAAATAAACCATCAAAGTATATATATCATATTACTGAAGTAAAATTATACAGACAAAACATCAGATAATGAAAATGAACCACGAGAGATTAAATATCATATAATTAAAGTAAAATCGAAGGAGTATAAACATCATTTCCTAATAATAAACCAGAAGCGCATAAATATCATAATATGCTAAGTGATTCACAGTCGGAAAAATATCATGAAACACAAATAATTTACAAATATAGAAAATATCAATGGTAATAAAAAATCAAAAGATATAAAATATCATATACCAAAATAAAATTAGAAATTCTAAAACATCATAAAGGTTAAATAAAAATCAGGAATTATAAAATATCACAAGGTTTAAATAAAATCAAAAATCCCAAAACATCACCAAAATTAAATAAAAATTCTCTACCACCAAAAACAATGGAGTAATAAACTTCATTAAAGGTGGTAGAGACATTATGCCCAAAATTACGTCAATTATAGTACCAGAACTATATCCAATAGTATCTAGTGCTATTTCAAAAAATCAAACCAAATATATTAATTTTTTGTCTAAATTCTTTCAAGCAAGATCTGCAGATATCTACGATACAATTCCTCAAGCAAGGATATTATTTACTGCAGAAGACACCAATAATTATTTTTTGACTTTAAATATAAATCCTAAAGATGTAGAAAGTATATTAAGTAAAACTTATTATTGGGATATGAACTTTAATCCAAGATGCATGAAAGTGCCATTAGTACCAACACAAATGATGGTAATAAGGCATTTTTTAAAACATAATGATAGAAAACGTGCTGAAATATCTTCTATATATTTAGCATTTAGTGGTAACTTTTATCCGTCTATTCATTCACAAAAATTTATTTATCCACCAAAAAGACATATACTTGAGTATGTAGTAAATAACGTATTATCTCAAAAATTTGATTTGAAAAGAGAAGGTACGGTATTCGGAGCTATAAAGAGTATATGTAGAACATGGTTAGATACATACGAAAAGAAATTATGCAATGATGACGCTGATGATGAAGATATAGCTGATATTGTACAGCAGTTACATGGAAGAATTAAATCATTCTTAGGTAATATAGTAGCAGTATTTAAAGATGTATATCAGAATAGTGACGCTTATTTATCTTATGACAGCGATTCTTATGAACAGGACAATTTTAGATTAGCAGAGAATGATTCTATTAAGGCTGAAGGATATGTAGAAAATGCTATGAATAAGATTACTACTCATGGAGTAGACTTGTCTATTTGCAAGAAATGCAAAGATGCTAATGTAAAGACAGATGAAATAAAGAGTATAATAGAAGGAATACAAGATGATCCTCAGAACTTAATGGAAGTAAAAGAATTATTAAGAATTATGGTTTCTGAGTATATGGCTAATTCAGAGAATAAATCTGTAACTGGACTTGAGTTTGTAGCCAAATCTATAACCCCTAAACCTAATACTAAGAACCCAAATATTATTAGAGAGAAAGAAATTATAGAGAAATGGCTAGATGAAAATTCTCCGAATTATAGGAAGAGAAAATCTAGATTAGCTACTAAGATATCTTATTTTAAATCTATATTAAAATATTATGCATTGACGATAAGTTTAGCAAATAAATAATTTTTATGCATCTATACGAAATATTTCGTATAGATGTATATTATTCTAGTGATGAAAGGAGGGAATTAATAATGACATCTGTTAGATCAATGAGTTCTTATAAATCATCTAATCAGAATATGCGCCAAAAGAAAAAACAAACTTTGGAATCAAGATCCAATAATACATGGAAATATTCTAATAATCTGCGCAATATTAAAGTGTATAAGCTACGTTCTATTGTAAATAGTACTGCATTTATATGCAATCACTGCCGTAATATTAGAGCTATAGCAAGAAGGATAGAACGTACAAGATTAGCCGAAATAGCTTATTTTAATGAAGATTTTGAAATTCCTACATTACGCAAGATGATACATTGACTCACATTAGTATAGTTCAGAATAAATGAAAGGAAATGTAGATGAGAGAGTATTTAGAATATAATAATACAGATGATAAAAGGTTGATCATGATCTGTATATCGGAAAAAGGTAAGACAATGTGTTATTCTTCAACAGATATTCGAAGAGAATTTATGGGGTTACCGATTATACGTCAATTTAAAAGTTTTAAAAATATCAAGATACCTTTATCGAAAGTAATAAAAATATGCCCATTTAGTAAGATTTCTAAATCAGGATCGCTCAATTTATCAAATTATTCCAAATATTTTAAACTTGCTAGAGATTATGATAGGAGGTACAATAATGATTAAGGGATTACCACAATTAATTATAAAGAGAAATGGAGGAGTTTTTGTTGAGTATAAATTTGTAGTAGATGATAATTTTGAACAGAAAGAAAGAACTTTAAGAAAAAGTATTTATAAATTATCTTTAAATATAAAAGAAAAGAGATACAAAATTGCAAATCCTTTAAAGAAAATAAATGTGAAAACGGCATGGCCGATATCAAAAACTAAAGATTATTGTAAAATATATACATTAAAAGAAGAATCTCACAATGCTCCGTCTTTTAAATTTATTAGACAGATAGATTGTGAAGCCAAAACAAATCCTGATCATTTTTATTAAGGAGGAGTAAAATGAAAAAAGCATTGTCATATGGAATAAGACAGAATAATAGTGAATTTAGAATAAGATTGAAATGTGAAATATTTGATAAGTTTGATTCTTGTTTAACGTTTTTCAAAGGATTCAGAACAAGAAATCTATCGAGATTGACCTATGGAAAAAGATACTCATCACGCACACTTGAAGAACGATCTGAAGGAAACGAGGTTAGTCTTAAAATGAAAATGAAATTAAAAAGTTATGCTTTGAAAGAAGAATGCAAATATATTGATATACCATCGATATCTAAAATAAAAGCTCTTATAGATTATTCAAATGATCATCCGTATAATTAAGAAATAAAATCACATTTAGTGGTATATTATTAACGTGTAAGTTACAATACAATATATAAATTTTAGGAGGAAACTTAAATGAGTAACAGCAAGAAAGAATATGAAAGAATGTTTAAACAGTTCACCAATCCATATTCACTGAGAAACTTAGCCAGTGAATATATTATTGGCGGTGGAATGGAATGGGTGAAGAACAAATTTGGAATCGAATTTAATCTTACATCTGCAGAATTTGACAAAGCATTTAAATGGATTGAGAAATATGATAAGAAGTTTGACAAACATGTTTCCAATCCACAGTCCTTATTAGACAGAAATAAGGATAATAAATCTGTGCCTTCACAGAGATATATCATTGATAAGAAATTTGTATGCAAAATTGAGAAAGATACATTCTTCTATGTAAACGCAGGCCCATCAAGATATGAAGGATCCGGTAATGGAGATGGTAGAAATCAGGAGCAACAGCCTAAATTCTTATACATTTATATCTTTGGAAAACATATGCTGAAATATGCAAAAAGATTGGCTCATGAAATCAATGATACTGGGTCAAAATACTTAACCAATTACAAAGTTTCTGGAACAGGCGGCGGATATGGTAGAGATGATAAAGATGCATTGTATTTCAATGTAATGTCATCTGATCTTCATACAAGACCATTAGAAACTTTATTCTTTGATGATAATGTAGCAGAACAGATTACAAATCATCTTGATAAATTCTTATCAAATGAGCCTGTATATAAAGATAGATCTCTGTTATATAAAACAGGTATCTTATTATACGGAGCACCTGGAACTGGTAAATCATCATTAGTAACAGCGATTGCTACTTATTACAATTATGATGTAGTATCAATTGATATGGCATCATTTGCTACACTTGACGTAAATGCATTAGTAGAATCTATTAATGCAGATAAAGAAAAGTACGTAGTACTTATGGAAGATATTGATGCTGTGGTTAAATCAAGAGATAGAAAGGATAGTGATAAAGAAGATAAGAAAATTATCAATAAATTATTACAGTTCCTTGATTCTACATCATCACCAACAAACGTTATCTTCGTAGCTACAACAAACTATGTAGATAATCTCGATGAAGCTGTTAAGAGAGATGGAAGATTCGACCTTAGAGTAGAAGTCAAAGAATTATCTGCAAAACGTATTGATGCTATGTGTAGATCTTTCGATTTAAATCAGAAAGACATTGAAGATATCAGAGATACAGTAGTAAACAAACTTGGTCTTCAGACTATCAATCAGTCTAGATTACAGAATCTTATTCTTAAGAAAATTGAGAATAAATCTGATATTCCGGAAGATACACAGATTAAAGAAGAAGAACCAAAAGAAGAAGTTGCACAGGATGTAGAAGCATTTGAAGCGAGAGCTTATAATGCACATAATAAAATAATGACTTCTAGTAATATTGAAGATAGGTTAGAAAGAATCGAAAATGCTCTTTTCAATAATGAATCTGAAGCTACTGATAAAGAATAAATAAAGAGGGGTTTAAACCCCCCTCTTTTTTTTTTAATAAAGGAGGAAAATAAAATGTTAGAGGTTAAACTTAAAAACAAAACTGTTGTAATAGCAGCATTTCCAGGAATGGGAAAGACTTTTTACAAGAATAATTGTAATGGATTTACTGTATCAGATTCAGATAGTAGTCAATTTAGTTGGACTATTGATGAGGAAGGAAATAAGATTAGAAATCCAGAATTTCCAAATAACTACATAGAGCATATTAAAAGTCTTATTGGTAAAGTAGATTTTATTTTTGTATCTACACATGAACCAGTATTAAGAGCATTAATAGAAAACAATATATACTTTTTCTTAGTATATCCACGTAAATCATCTAAGGATATAATGATTCAAAGATATAAAGAAAGAGGATCAGACGAATCATTTATAAAAGTATTATCTGACAATTATGATAATTGGATAGATAACTTAGATCGTAACTATAAAGATGTAGTTATATGCGCCAGTGAAGCGATGCCTGCCGATAAATATATTTCAGATTTTATAAAAAAATATTTATTAGATTATAATGGAAATATGTATTCTAATCACGACATGTTTTATTCGTTAGAATATTTTATGTAAAAAATAATTGAATATATAACTTTTTTATAATCAGTAGAAGATAAACTGATTTCTGCGAAAAATATTATTAAGTCCTGTTAGTCAACACAAAATATATCCCATATATCTTAAATGATATATGGGATATATTTTTATCTTCAGTAAGACATTTAAATAAAATAATAAAAAATTATGACGACAATGCAATGCTAATAGGTGAAGCTGCTTGTACTAAAGATTTAATTACTATTACCGATGTTGATTTTAAAGTAGTATCTTTAGTTTCAATAGCATTTATCTTTGTTATAATTCTATTTACTTTCAAATCTATAACATTACCAGTAATACTTGTTGCGATAATAGAATTTGCTATTTTCCTAAATTTAGGATTAACATTCTATACAAAGACTGATATGGCATTTATTATTCCTGTTTGTATAAGTACTATTCAATTAGGTTCATCGGTTGACTATGCGATTTTATTAACTTCAAAATACAAAAAAGAAAGACTTAACAATAAAGATAGAAAAGAAGCCGTTAAAGATGCTTTAGCATCTTCTTCAAGTTCAATTATTACAAGTGCTTTTGGAATGTTCTTTGCAACAATTGGTGTAGCTATATATTCTGAAATCAATGTAATAAGTACTATGTGTAATTTGCTTGCTAGAGGTGCAATATTTAGTATGTTAGCAGTATTAATAGTACTTCCAGGTTTATTAATTATTTTTGATAAAGTTATTTGTAAAACAAGTTTAGATAATTTAAAATTAATTAAAGGTGATGCAACCTTTACTAAAGATTTAAATAATGTTACATGGAATGCCAATAAAGAAGATATATATTATACAGGCGAAACAGATAAAGAAATACCTGTAAACATCAGTATAAAATATTATCTAAATGAAAACGAAGTAACTTATGAACAATTACAAGGTAAAAGTGGTAAAGTAACAATTCGTTTTGATTATACATGCAATCAAAGTGAAATAGTAAAAATTAATAATGAGGACAAAACAATATATGTACCATACCTTATAATTAGTGGAGTTGCATTCAATAATGCAAAAACTGCCAATATTACGTCTCAAAATGGCAAAGTAATCGATGATGGCAAAAATAGTTTTGTTGTAGGCTGTGCAATACCAGGATTAAAGGAAGACTTAGAAATTGAAGATTTAAATATACCTACATATTTTGAAATAAGTATGGATGCGGTAGACTTTAATATGGATACTACTTTTTCAGTAGCT
>ENA-OPSJ01001258-OPSJ01001258.1-human-gut-metagenome-genome-assembly--contig:-NODE-1258-length-19713-cov-5.887832_pt1 | contig 19713 bp, 18 predicted proteins | sample MGYA00241801_ERZ501893 | MGnify/ENA primary metagenome ERZ501893 (study PRJEB25962, sample SAMEA2042219) | human gut metagenome | biome: human gut; feature: human-associated habitat; material: faeces...
CCCGAGGGTAGTTTGGAATATAGTGCTATTTCAATTTAATATAGGTTGTGAAGTCAATCGGCTGCACGGGAATGAGGTACTGGGGAAGGACATCCTCGCCACAGGTAGCGGTGCCGACACCGGTCTGTTCGGCATCGATATGGATAGTAAGCATTCCGTCGGGCTGCAGGTCGGAAGTGTGTTTGGCGCGGTCCACATCTGTGTCGTTATAGGGATAAACACTGAATTGGAACGGACGAGCCATGCTCACGTTTATACCGGCACCCGGAATACTGAACCAGCGCACATCGGTGTGGTTGCCGGCAGTGGAAGGTACATTGTAGATATGGAAATCCTGCTGGGGGAATACTGTGTGGGTGCCCATAAGGCCGGCAGAGCAACGATCAACGTAAGTTTCTTCAGGGCCTCGTCCAAGGAAGGAGACCATGGGAGATGAGGGCTGCTGAATGCGGGTGACGAGGCCGATGCGCGGCAGATTCTTTATTGCGGCGGTGTCGGGCACGAAATGGCAGTTGATTGCGAGTGTACTGTCGGCAAGAATGGAGTAGGTATAGGCTGCTGTGCCTATTTTGGTGCCTTTGCGACCGTAGATGTCGGCATTGACCAGCACTTGCTGTTTGGAGGCAGTAATGGCGGCAGCATGCTGATAAGTGGAATCAAGTCCGGCGTCAAACCATAAGCGGGCTTTGCCACCCCAAGCGAGATCGTTTTCGGTAGCAGGACGATAAAGCGAAAGGGCGAGAGGCTGCTCAAGCAGCTGCTTTTTGTTGACAGAAATAGCGGATATTTCACCGGACACAGGCGATACAGTGAATGTTATGCCGGAAGCAGTGTAATCATTGCCTTTCTTTTTTAGCTTAAGCTCTTTTGCCATGGCGGGAGCGGAGGTATTGCCCGGGAGAATGAATTGGTCAACCGCCATAACCGAGCCTGCAGGCACAAATTCGGTGGCGTTTTTGGTAAGCCATTCAAGAGTGAGATAATATTCAGGTTCGTTGCCGGGGGTGAAGCTGCCCAGTGATACTGTTTTTTCTTCGCGAGGTTCAAGTTGCACAGTCATTGTGTCGGAAATGAGCACAGTGTTGTCGGGTTTGGAAACAGTATAGCGTAGGGTATAGTCCTGAAGAGGGGTAAATTCGTGCCAGTTCTTGATGCTTACAGACATGGTGGCAGGATCAATAAGTTTGCTCTTGACATATTGATACACACGCTTTACTTCTGCCAACGCGGGGTGAGGTGAGCGGTCAGCGCGAACCAGTCCATTGCAGTTGAAAGACCCGTCGCTGGGCACATTTGCAGGCCCGAAGTCACCACCATAAGCCCAATATTTGCGACCGAGAGAGTCGGTGGCCTCAAAAGCCTGATCCACCCAGTCCCAAATGCAACCGCCAAAGAGTTTGTCGTTTGCCTCAAAAATATCCCAATAATCCTTGAGTCCACCAACGGAGTTGCCCATAGCGTGAGCGTATTCACAAAGCATGTACGGGCGAGTCTGTTTAGGATCGTTGCCGTAAGCACGAACACCTTCGTGCCATCCGTACATTTCGGAGAACATGTCGGCGTTCCAGTCATAAAGGGCACGTTCATTATGTATGGGGCGTGAATTGTCGCGCTGTTTGAACCATTTGTATGCCTCCTCAAACACGATGCCATTGCCACATTCATTGCCAAGAGAATAGATTATTACAGATGGATTGTTTTTGGATTTGTTCCACATACGGTTCTGACGGTCAATGATTGCCGAAATCCATTCAGGCTGTTTGGCCAGTGATTCAGGGCCATAACCGTAGCCATGTGATTCGGCATTAGCCTCATCAATGAGGTAAAGACCATATTTGTCGCAGAGATAGTACCAATAGCGATCCTGAGGATAGTGAGAGTTGCGTACGGCATTGATATTGTTTTGTTTCATGATCTTGACATCAAGCTCGGCAAGCTCATGCGGCACAGTGCGCCCCATCTGAGAATGAGCGTGGCGGTCAGCACCCTTGATTTTTACCGGCATGCCGTTGAGAAGCCATTTTCCGTCCTTGATTTCTGAGGTGCGGAATCCCACGTTGCATCCCACTGTTTCGGTTATGGCTCCTTGCGGGTCAACGAGATCAATGAGCAGAGTGTATAGATAGGGGTGCTCAGCATTCCATGGATGAACATCAGGCAGCTCCGTGCCAAGAGAGACTTGTGCGGCAGCATTTGAGGAGCCCTGTGCCACCTGTTGGTTGGCGGCATCAAGAAGACGATAGTTGATAGTGTATGGGGTCTGTTTGGTTTTCTTTTTAGCCTTGGGTGCTACAGGAAGGTTGTTTATGTCAATATCCACGTTGAACAGCCCCTTGGTGTATGTGCTGTCAAGCGGAGAATGAACAGTGTAGTCGGATATGTATGTTTGCGGAGTGGAGTAGAGGTAAACATCGCGCTCAATACCGCTCAGACGCCAAAAATCCTGACATTCAAAGTATGCGCCCGCACTCCAGCGGTAAACTTCAAGAGCCAAGGTGTTCTCGCCATCGGTGAGATAAGGTGTAATGTCCCATTCGGCAGGAGTTTTGGAGTCCATGTTGCAGCCAAGGTACTTGCCGTTGACCCAAGCGTAGTAGAATGATATGGCGCCTTCAACGCACAGCACTACACGACGAGACTTCCAGTCAGCAGGTATGGTGAAAGAGCGGCGATAGCTGCCAACTTCGTTGGTAGTTACAGGCACTTTAGGCCATTGCTTCTTGAAGTTGGCCCATTCGGAGTCAAATTCGTAGGTGGTGTTGACATAAATAGCTGTGCCGAAACCCTGCCGTTCCCAGTTGCCGGGCACGTTTATCTCTGTCCATGAGGATACATCATAGGAGGGGTCCTGAAAGCCAATGGGGCGATTGTCAACACCTTTGGCCCAAGAAAATTTCCATTTGCCGTTAAGACTCATGTACCATGGCGATTTGTCAAACTGCATCTGCCTGATGGCTGAAGCATCGTTTGTGCGGTAGGGTACGACAAGTGCATGAGATGGTATTTGTCCCACACGGAAGGAATCAATCTGCTGCCATGCAGGTTCGGAGGCCAAAGCCAAAGCTCCTGCTGCAATGACGGCAATCACGCTGGTGAAGAATCGGCGCATATGCATTTATATAAGGTTATGGTGAAAAACTATCTAAGGTTATTTTCTACAAAAATAGTAAATAATGTGGCAAATGGTGTAATTTTGCGATAAAAATAAGCGATAACAGAGATATGACAAAAGAAGATCTGAAGATAGTGTTTCTTGGCACGCCTGACTTTGCTGTAGAAAGTCTGCGCCGCATACATGAAAGCGGTTACAATGTGGTAGGTGTGGTTACAATGCCCGATAAGCCGGCCGGCAGAGGCAAACACATGACAGCTTCGCCGGTAAAGGAGTATGCAGTGGCTCACGGTTTGAAAGTGATGCAGCCTGAAAAGCTTAAGGACGAGGCATTTGTTGAGGAGCTTCGCAGTCTGAATGCGGATCTTTTTGTGGTGATAGCGTTCAGAATGCTTCCGGAAGTAGTATGGCGCATGCCCCGTCTCGGCACATTTAATCTGCATGCGTCCTTATTGCCCCGTTATCGCGGAGCTGCCCCCATAAACCGTGCGGTGATGAATGGCGATACCGAAACGGGTGTGACAACATTCTTTCTCAAACACGAGATTGATACCGGCGATGTGATAGCCAGAGAAAAAATAAGCATAGGTGAGGATGAAAACGTGGGGAGCGTGCATGACCGCCTTATGGCTCTCGGTGCAGACCTTACCATAGATACCATAGAGCATATAATAAAGGGTGATTTGACTCCTATACCGCAAAGTGAGGTTGACGGAGATGTGGAGGTTACTGCAGCTCCTAAAATATTCAAGGAAACTTGCCGCATAGACTGGAGCAAAGACGCCCGACAGGTGCATAATCACGTGCGTGGTCTGTCGCCTTATCCCACTGCTTGGTGCGAACTGATGGATGGCGATGAGCCGCAGGGGACCATGAAGGTTTATGCAACCAAGGTGGTGGATGAGGATGCTACAGGTATTCCCGGTCATGCGACTGTTGACCGCACTGCCGGCACAATCATAGTGGAGTGTGGCCGTGGAAAAGTGGAATTGCTGGAGATTCAGGCTCCGGGCAAGAAACGTATGGCAACAGCCGACTGGTTGCGCGGTTGCCGCATGGATAAAATACAGTTCAAGTAAAGACAGATACTTGTAAAAGCAAATCGGGGATGTCCTGGGTTTCCAAGGCATCCCCGATTGTTATTGGTGGAACCGGATCAGCGAACAAGAATCTTGGCAGCGGTATTGCCGGTGCGCAGCAGATAAATTCCCTTGGATGGAAGGGTGATCACAGCAGGCTGATCGGGCGCAACGCGACATATGGTCACTACTGCGCCTGTGGGAGTGCAAACCATAGCTTGTGTGGCGGTATTGGCTGTGACGGTCAGCTTATGTCCACAAAGGGTATAGGAGGCATCGTTGTTGTCGGCGGTTACTCCGCTGATGGCGTTGTAAATCTCATGCTTGCCGACATCAAGATGATTGGCCGGACGGTTAGGAGTGGAATAAGCTCCGAGACCGGCTTTGCCGCTTATGCCGGTAGTAATGTTGATGATGCGGTTTTCGGTGCCGTCGTTATGGCAAAACGGTTTTCCCTCGTCAGTGAGGAAAGCCGGAGAAGTGGTGGAAGTGAAAGAGTTGACACTGCCTTGCGGCCAAGGATCACTGTAGAAATATGAGAAGTCGCTCACATTTGCGCTGGTGACAGGAGTGGTGCGGTTAGCCTCGATGAGGTCAATAAGCATTCGCGACGGATCGTTGTTGGGTCCGTTGCTCGCAAAGGCTTCTTCTTCATAGCGGAGACGCCAAATCAGAACACCGGCGGCAGGAATGTTTGCGTCCCAACCGGTAAGCGTGCGGTATTCAAAGAAATATTTTTCGTTTTCGTTATCGGGATTAGAGACCATCAGCGACCGTCCGTCCTGACTCATGGAGGTTAGAAGGTAGAACTTCTTCTCACTCATTTCAAGAGGGTTGGCCCATCCAAGTGCGTAGCGCTCGTAGGTAGAATACAGTGGTGGTGTCCAACCGTTGCCGAGGTCGCAACCTATATCCATTACGCTCCACCAGCACGGGGTGTTGTAGTGCATATTGGATGTGTCGGTACTGTAGAGGTCGGGCAGGCCGAGTGCATGTGAAAACTCGTGTACTATTGTGCCGACACCGTCATTTAGGCCGCCCACAAGCTCGTTTGCACAAATATAATGATCAACTTTTGTAGAGCCGAAAGTGCGATTGGCTTCAGAAATGCCGCCATAGGAAATGTTCCACGAATGGGGCCAAACATATTCAGTAGGATTGCCGGCGACGGCTGCGGTTTCGCCGGCATAAATCACAAGGATATTGTCCACTTCGCCATTGCCGTCATTGTCATACTGTTTAAGGTCAACACCTTGTGCATAGAGTTGTGCGGCAGCTTCAAGAGCCATTTCATGTGCTGCCTGGTCAGATCCGTAACTGTTGTTGGTGCCGTAATAAGCGCGGTTATGGGCAAGAGTTATAGGTCCGTACACATCAAATTCGGGACTGAATGCGCCGTAACTTTGTTTTACGAAATAGGAGTTGACCGAACCAACGGCATTGGTATTGTAGCTGCTCACATCAGGGGCATTGAGTATGGCAGTGTAATATTCGTTGGGGTTGGATATGGTGAACTTTACATCGGTGTAGTTGACCAGCACAGCGAGGCATTTCACGTTGCCTGTGTTTGGCACGGTTACATTGTCGGTAAGAGTGCCGATGCGGTTTGCCTTGGTGCTGCGGTTTGCCAATGTGCGCAATATGTCATCGGATGACTGTGAGAAAAGAAGCTGCCGTTGCTCGGTGGAGAGCTGTTGATAGGGAACGGCTTTCAGCCCTGTGCTCACAAGTGAGCCGGTATCGGATAGCGTGGCAAAGTAGTAGGTTTGGCCTTCGCGCACAAGCGGAAGTGCATGTTCATCGGCAGTGACCGTGATGGATGAATGTTCGTCACCTATGAGCCGTAATGAAATCTCAGTGCCATCGGGTTGGATGAAAGCGCGTGTGCCCGTATGGGCCGGACGCCCCGAAGCATATAATGCCGAAAATAAAGCAGCAGAAAGAGTAATGATATGATAGGTTTTCATAAAACAGATTTATAAATACAAAATTATGTAATAAATATTAGATAATGCGGCTATAATGAATATTTAACGTAAAATTTTCATGATTGTGGGTAAATTGTTACTTTCGCGTTATGATACCGAAAATAATTCATCTGTGCTGGTTCAGCAATGATCCATATCCTGTGGAAATCAAGGTGTGCCTTGACTCATGGAAGCGTGTGTTGCCCGATTATGAAATAAAGCTATGGGGCATGAAAGAGGCAAGGGAGATAGACTTGCCGTTTATAAATGAAGCACTTGATGCCCGCAGGTGGGCATTTGCCGGGGATGTGGTGCGATTTTATGCTGTGTGGAAATATGGCGGCGTGTATATGGACAGCGACATATTTTTATACAAGCGGTTTGATGAATTTTTGCCCAAGGGCGGTGAGGGGTTCTCTACCTTTCACGAAAAGATATATCCCGCGCATGAAAATTTCGGGCTGCAGGCAGCATTTTTTATGGGCGAGAAAGGAAATGAGTTTTGCAAGGAGATGGTAGATTATTATGCTGAACGCCATTATATCAATCCTGATGGTTCGCAGTGCAATGTGATATCGCCGTTCACCATGCGGGCCAAGGCTGATGCACGCGGTTATGTGCCTGATGACAAAGAGCAGCATCTTGACGGACTGACTGTGTATCCCACACACTTTTTAGCTCCTCGCAAGCGGTATGAGATTGATAAAGACACTGTGGGCCAACACAGGGTGTATGGCAGCTGGCGAAAGCGCAAATTTGGCAGGAGAATAGAGATTAAAGTCAAGCACTGGATAGCTGTGGTGAAGTACGCCTTATTTAAGCGTTGAGGCTCCTGACGGCTTGTTTTACGGCGGAACGCATATGGCACCCTGAGGCAATTTCACCGGCTAAGACTGCAACATTAGCCTGCATCGCGGCATATTGTTCGGCTGAAATGCCTTTAAGTATTTCGGGAAGGTGTTCAAGGGAGTCAACACACAATCCAATGCCGCGCTGCTCTACTTCCTGTGCCATGGCCGATTTGCTCCACACTATCAGCGGCAGGCCGGCGCGCAAGTAAAATGAGCATTTATGAGGTGTGTTGAGTGCGAGATATTCGCCCCAATCGCCGGTACATGCCGACAATGACGGACCATCCCATACGAGGCCGAAATCACCTTGTGCCGAAGATATGAATTGCTCGGGAGAAGCGTAGCCTAATTCTGTGATGTGAGAAGTGGCGTTTTGGGATTTATCGTAGCAACCCAGCCATCCGTAAAGGCACAATGGAGCGTTGAGCGTGTTCATCTTCAGCATGAAAGAGTTTTTACGCATGTTTAGCGACCCGGCATAGGTCAGTTGCCATGGCGCGCAATGGGCGTGTGGCTCGGGCGTTGCTTTACAGAGATAGTCATGGAACCCGAGATGGGAGTGCATGGCTTTGAGGCCGTGGTCAACGAGCCATTGTTCCATTACACGGTTGGCGGCAATGACATATGTGGCGCGGTTGAGGCGGTGCATTTCAGTGGCTACGGATATTTTACGCCGGCGACAAGAGCCGAGGTCGTGCACAAATGCCACGGTTTTGGCTCCCCGTATCCGTGCTGCCAAGCATATAAGCGAGAAGTATTTTTTTATGGGGTATTGCAATATCACCACATCGTTGCGGCGCACGGCAAATGCGAATTTTACAACGCCTGCCAGATTCAGGAAAAACGTGGCAATCTTGCCTGAGCTAATGCGCTGTGCAAGACCGAGATTTATAGCCCCCATATCGAAAAGGATTTGCTCATAGTCGGTTTTTGCCTTGTTGCCTGCCGAGTCCTTGTCGCGATAGCATCGTGAGATATAACAGAGCCGTGGTGTCATGGTGTGCATCGGGGTAATGGGTTATGGAAAAAAGAAGCGGAGAGCTGCGCTTGCAGTGCAACTCTCCGCTATGAGATTATGAAGTCGGGGCTATGGATTAGCCGTTAACTTTCTTCATGTGAGCAATGAGATCGAGCACTTTGTTTGAGTAACCGATTTCGTTGTCGTACCAAGAAATCACTTTCACGAAAGTGGGAGTGAGCTGGATACCAGCCTTGGCATCAAAGATAGAGGTGAGGGGGCAACCGAGGAAGTCGCTGGAAACAACAGCATCTTCAGTGTAGCCGAGTACACCTTTGAGTTCGCCTTCAGAAGCTTCCTTCATGGCCTTGCAGATTTCCTCGTAAGAGGTGGGTTTAGCAAGGTTAACGGTGAGGTCAACAACAGAAACATCAAGGGTGGGAACACGCATTGACATGCCGGTGAGCTTGCCGTTGAGTTCGGGGATAACTTTACCTACAGCCTTGGCAGCGCCGGTGCTTGAGGGGATGATGTTGCCGGAAGCAGCACGGCCACCGCGCCAGTCTTTCATAGAAGGACCGTCAACAGTTTTCTGAGTAGCGGTAGTAGAGTGAACGGTAGTCATGAGGCCTTCAACCACGCCGAACTTGTCGTTGAGCACCTTGGTGATAGGAGCGAGACAGTTGGTAGTGCAAGAAGCGTTAGAAACGAACTGTGTGCCTTTAACATATTTGTCCTGGTTAACACCGCAAACAAACATGGGGGTGTCGTCCTTGGAAGGAGCAGACATAACCACGTATTTTGCACCTGCTTCAATGTGAGCCTGAGCTTTTTCCTTTGTGAGGAAGAGACCGGTAGATTCAACTACGTATTCAGCACCAACTTCACCCCAACCGATTTCAGCGGGATTCTTGCAAGCGGTTACGCGGATAGGTTTGCCATTGACAATAAGGAGGCTCTTTTCCATGTCGCACTCAACGGTGCCGTCAAAGTGACCGTGCATGGTGTCGTACTTGAGCATGTAAGCCATGTAATCAACAGGAAGAAGGTCGTTGATAGCAACTACTTCGATGTCGTCTCTCTTGGTGGAAGCACGGAACACGAAACGTCCGATGCGGCCAAAGCCATTGATACCTATTTTAGTCATAATGTTATATAAAAAATTGGGTTATAAATATTAGTTTCATGGACTGTGGAAACAGCCTGCTCCTTTGAGCGCCACAAATTTAGCAAATATATTTTGATTATATACCTAAAAATTTAAAATAAATATAAAGATGCTACGAAAGATTTCAATAAAAAAATGACCATTGCCAAAAAAGAAGCTGAGGAGTTGGGTCGGTAAGATTATCCTGAAATTCTATGTTGAGGAAGTTTGCAGGTTGCGCGGAACAATGAATGGTGTTTAATGGTTTTGTAGATAAGGTGTTTTTTATTAGCTTTGCGTGTAAACTAATTAAATGATAATGATATGTCAAAATTTCTAAAAGATTTCCGCGATTTTGCCATGCGCGGCAATGTGATTGATATGGCTGTAGGTGTGATTATCGGTGCAGCCTTCGGTAAGATAGTGTCATCGCTGGTAGATGATATAATCATGCCTCTGGTAGGTGTGGCCACGGGAGGTATCAATTTTACGGATTACAAATGGGTGATTCAGCCTGAGGTGAAAGATGCTGCCGGAGAAATCATCACTCCGCTTGTGTCGCTCAACTGGGGGACATGGGTTCAGACAGTGGTTAATTTCCTGATTGTGGCGTTTTGTATCTTTGTGATGATACGCTTTATGCAGAACCTCCGGAAGAAAAAGGAGGAAGAGGTTGCTGCCGCGCCTGCTCCTGCGCCCGAACCTACCAAGGAAGAGGTGCTTCTTACTGAAATACGCGATCTTTTGAAAGAGCAGCAGAAGAAATAATAACACGCCATGAAAGTGGCGCATGGGTCAGTGCCGGCTACGAAAAAGTTGCCGGCACTGTTTATTTTCTGCCGAAATCAGCAGGAATCTCACCCCACCGGTCAGTGTCCCATTTGAGTATTCGGTTGGTGGGATTGTGGGTCTGGAGCCAATTCTCGGCTCTGCGCACCAGCTCCATTATTTTGGCGTTGTGGGCATTGGGGGTTATTGCGGTGCGGGCATGACGGTTGCGTACCCATGCCTGAGCCGTGCGTGAGTCGGAAAATATTGTGACATCACCCCGCCCGAGCTTTTCAAGCATGGCCAGCGCGTGAACGATAGCGAGAAACTCGCCGATATTGTTTGTTCCACCTTCCAGCGGACCCACGTGAAAGAGTCTGCGTCCGGTGTCAATGTCCACACCTTGATATTCTACAGGACCCGGGTTGCGGCTGCAAGCTGCATCCACGGCTATCGCGCCTCTCGGAATTTCGGGTATGGAGCTGTAGTTGACCACTGACGGTTTGTGTGAGGCAATAGTCTTGAGTATGCCAATGTATTCTTCGGGATTGCCCCGAAATGCCTCGATTGCTTCACGCTGGGAGTTGAAACTTTTGTAATGCGCTCCGGGATAGTTCTCGACCTGCAGTTTGCATTCCTGCCAGGAATCAAACACGCCGGTAGCGTGCCCTTGCCACACCACATAGTATTTTTTGTTCTGTGCCATGATCACGAAAGGGTGATGAAGATGTTGATATCCACATAGCGCTCTCCATGCTTTTCGGCGATGTCGCGATGCACGGTTTTGCCTACGTAGGTGAGCGTGGCATCCCGGAGGCCGGGAAGGAGCTTGAGTGCATTAGCCATTCCCTCGCAGCCGGCAATTTGGGTGAGAAGAGTGATGAATGAGTTGCTGAGTGCCATGGCTGCGGTGCGGGGCACCGAACTGCCGGCATTGACATAGCAAACGCGTGTGGGTTTTACCGGCGATATGTCAATGGGTGATGCTGTGGCCAGATCAACAACGGGCAGGGATGCGAAGGCGTTCCCGCAATCGTTTGTAAGGTCAAATACTATTACGCCTCGTTTCATGGTTGATACTGTGTCGGCATCAACGCTCAGGGCAGGAGAAGTGCCGGTATAGACTACGACATCGGCTGTGGTGAGTGCTGCCGCAAGAGAGCGCGGATGCATTGATGAGCCTATCACTCCCGGACCAAGCTCACGAGTGGCGTTGCGGAGTGAGTACAGGTCGTGGTCAAACATTCTCACTACGGCTCCGGCTCCTATGGCAGAGCGTGCTGTGGCACATGCCGCTATGCCGCTGCCTATTACTGTTACTTCGCAAGGCACTATGCCGGCTATTCCTCCAAGCAAAATCCCTTTGCCATGTACGGCATCGGCCAGAAGAGAGGCTGCACGCGAAATGGCTGCGCGGCCATCGATTTCTGCAAGTATGTCGGCAAACGGGTTGTTGCCGGCGGTATCTTTGACGAGGTCCACAGCTATGGTGGTAATGCCGCGCTGGAGCAACTGGCGTACGGAATCGGAGGGCAGGCGGCATAGGTTGAATAGGGTGAACAGTACTGCCCCGCGCCGCATTTGCGATATGTCGGCGGCAGAGAGTGGGGCGAGATGCATCACCATGTCGCATTTCAGGGCTTCAGAACGGTTTACGATCATGGCACCTGCACGTGAGTACTGCATGTCGGTGTAGTGGATGGGGGCGCCTGCTCCTTGCTCCAACTTGATGGTGTAGCCGCGCTCTGTGAGCATGGCTACGCCTTCGGGGGTCAAGGGGAAGCGTCGTTCGCTCGGGTCTATGCCTCGCGGAAGGCCTATGGCTACTGCACGGCGGGAGCGTGCGGTGACTGTGGGCTGCTCAAGTGGAATGGCTGAGAACTGTGGATTCATTGTGGGAGGAATTGTTGGATGAACTGTCGGGTGGTGGCACGTATCTCTTCCACTGTTTCAAGTGTGTCGGTGCAGAATGTGTGGTGTGCCCGGGAATAAAATGGTAATCGCTGCTGAAGACCGGTGCGGATGATTTGCATTATCTCGTCATCGGTTTTTTCGGCAAGGAGCGGGCGTTTGTGCCGTCCCCGCACCAGCCGGTGGTGCAGAATGCTGTCGGAGGCCTGAAGCCATATGCTTGTGCCGTGGGTGTTGATTATCTCCATGTTGTTGTGAAAGCATGGCGTGCCTCCGCCGCAGGCTATTATTACATTTTCAAAATCGGCTACTTCAAGCAGCATGCGGTGCTCCATATCGCGAAACCGTTCTTCGCCGTATCGTGCGAATATGTCGCGTACATTGGCCATGAATCTACGCTCAATGTAGTTGTCAAGGTCAATGAACTGCAGTCCGGTATATTTGGCAAGGGCGCGGGCAAGAGTGGATTTGCCGCACCCCATGTATCCTATGAGGAAGATGGGTTGTGCCATGTTGGGGGTGGTAATCAATGCCACAAAGATAATGAAAATTAAGGCAAATAAAGAGCCGAAGGCAAGAACTATCGCCGAAATGTGGCCGAGCTATGAGCTTGTTGGCGAAAGACGGGGCGTAAGGGCAAAAAAAGAGTGTGCAGTAAATGAACTGCACACTCTTGATGACTTATGGTAATAAGTTGTTGGCTATTAGAGCTGGGGACCTGCAACTACGAGGGCCTTACCGGCTGCATTGTTCTCAAACTTCTTGAAGTTGTTGATGAACATTTCTGCAAGCTTGGTGGCTTTGGCTGTCCACTCTGCGGGATTAGCGTAGGTGTCGCGGGGATCAAGGATCTTGGGATCAACGCCGGGAAGCTCGGTGGGGATTGTGAAATCGAAGATGGGGAGCTTCTTGGTGGGGGCTTTCAGGATAGCGCCGTCAAGGATGGCGTCAATGATGCCACGGGTATCCTTGATGGAGATACGCTTGCCTGTGCCGTTCCAACCGGTGTTCACGAGATAAGCCTTGGCGCCGCTTTCCTGCATGCGCTTAACGAGCTCTTCAGCATATTTGGTAGGATGGAGGCTGAGGAATGCTGCGCCGAAGCAAGCAGAGAATGTGGGGGTAGGCTCGGTGATGCCACGCTCGGTACCGGCGAGCTTGCTGGTGAATCCGCTCAGGAAGTAATATTTGGTCTGCTCGGGTGTGAGGATGCTTACGGGAGGAAGTACTCCAAAGGCATCGGCAGAAAGGAAGATTACATTCTTGGCGGCAGGACCACGGCTCGGCTTAACGATGTTCTTGATGTGGTCGATGGGGTAAGAAACGCGTGTGTTTTCGGTAACGCTCTTGTCGGTGAAGTCGATTTTGCCGTCTTTGTCAACGGTTACGTTCTCAAGGAGAGCGTCGCGAGTGATAGCGTTGTAGATGTCGGGTTCGCTTTCTTTGTCAAGGTTGATAACCTTTGCATAGCAGCCACCTTCGTAGTTGAAAACGCCGTTGTCGTCCCAACCGTGTTCGTCGTCACCGATGAGGAGACGTTTGGGGTCGGTGGAAAGGGTGGTTTTGCCTGTGCCGGACAGACCGAAGAAGATGGCGGTGTTTTCACCTTTCTTGTCGGTGTTGGCAGAGCAGTGCATGGATGCGATGCCGCGAAGAGGATTGTAGTAGTTCATGATGGAGAACATACCTTTCTTCATTTCGCCGCCGTACCATGTGTTGATGATGAGCTGCATGCGCTGAGTGAGGTTGAAAGCAACACATGTCTCGGAGTTGATGCCGAGTTCTTTCCAGTTTTCAACTTTAGCTTTGGAAGCGTTGAGAACTACGAAATCGGGTTTGAAGTTCTTGAGCTCGTCTTCGGTAGGACGGATGAACATGTTGGTCACGAAGTGAGCCTGCCAAGCTACTTCCATCACAAAGCGGACAGCCAGACGGGTGTCGGCGTTTGTGCCGCAGAAAGCGTCAACAACATAGAGGGTCTTATCAGAGAGCTCTTTGTCGGCGATGGCCTTGAGGGCATCCCAAGTGGCGGGAGTGATGGGCTTGTTGTCATTCTTGTATTCGTCGGATGTCCACCAGATAGTGTTTTTGGAAGTGTCGTCCATCACAAAGAACTTGTCTTTGGGGGAACGTCCGGTGTAGATACCGGTCATCACGTTGACAGCACCGAGGTCGGTGAGCTGACCTTTTTCATAGCCGGTGAGGTTGGGGTTGGTTTCGTCAATGAACAGCTGGTCGTAGCTGGGATTGTGAATCACTTTGGCACCGGTGATGCCGTACTGTGACAGATCAATTGTACTCATATTGTTAACAGTATGTTAGTTTGGTTATACATTTTCTTGTTTACCGAGTGCAAATGTAGCAACTTTTTGCGGATATAGCAACCTTATTAAAGAAATTTTTCCTTATTAATAATATTTAACATCAACACGTTTTTTTGTTATTCCAATGTTATCAAAAGCAATAACAAACCAAGACGGTAGAAAGTGGGCAAGGATGGTTAAAAATTAGCATAGTTTAGGATTTGGCAGTAAGAAAACGAGGATAAAAATCAAAAGTGTGTAAAAAGTTAAGACATAAATATTTGTGGGGAACCAAAAAATAGCATATCTTTGTCGCAAGTATGAAATACAAGGGATATTTTTTCTGACCGACAAATATTTTCTGAACTTCATCAAATACACGTTTTGATCCGGAGGAATAGAGATTCCATTAGCCCGCAGTCAAGCATTGTAGAAAACTTTTTATGCCGACACTTATTCTCAGCGTCTGGAAACCGCCAATACTCCATAATGTCCCGGAGGATAAGCAGTTCGGAGCCTCTCTCCCTCGCAATGAGGCGGAGGGCCGGGACAGCTTATTGATGTGGACAAAGGCGCATGGCGGTGCCTCAGATGCAAGGTAAGCCCTCCGGTTTTCCGCCTTTTATGTCATGTATCTATGAATCAAATTTTTATTGGCAAATCCATTGAGTACGAGCTCCGAAACCAGGAGCGGTCGGTGGTGTGGCTAGCTCGCAAGCTCAACTGCAATCGCACAAATATCTATAAGATATTCAACCGATCTACCATTGACACAGAACTGCTGCTGAGGATTAGTAATGTTCTTCAGCGAAACTTTTTTGAAGAATACATCAATCGCCTTGATTTTACCAAGGAGGCTGATGCCTGAATAAACAGCAGATTGGGCTGACTGGATGTAGGAAATGCGCAAGTGTTTCGCTATTTTTGTGTCTTGATTGTTATAAGCATAAAATATAATTTTTCAGATATGTTTTTCAGATATGTCAGTACCAAAATCTATTCTTTACACCGGCGGTGGTGACCGCGGCACCACATCACTCGTGAGCGGGCACCGTATCGCCAAACACCACATGCGCATTGAGGCTTATGGCACTGTGGACGAACTTAACTCACATTTAGGTCTTGCCGGGGCTTACCCCGGACTGCCCGCCGAGCAGAAAAAAATGCTTGTCTGGATTCAGAACAAGCTGTTTGACATGGGCGCGTATCTGGCCAATGACAATCCTGACGCCGCTCCCGGGATAAGCGATGGGGACATAATAAAACTTGAATCGATGATTGACACGGTTGACAACATGCTGCCGGCGCTTAATCGCTTCGTGCTGCCGGGCGGATGCATAGAGTCAGGTCAGCTGCATGTGGCGCGCACGGTGTGCCGCAGAGCCGAAAGGCGTATCACCGCACTGGCCGAGGCCACTCCGGTGAATGCCCGCGTGGTTGTGTTTATGAACCGGCTGAGCGATTTTTTGTTCGCTTTGGCGCGCTATGCAAATATTTGCACCAATTGTGATGAAATATTTTGGGAGAAAAATTGTTAGTTGAAATAAAAGCATTACTTTTGCGCGCATTTTGCCTATAGGCATACTTGATATTGAATTAAAAACAAACACATATCTATTTTATGTACTGGACACTTGAACTTGCATCAAAACTTGAAGATGCACCTTGGCCTGCAACCAAAGAAGAACTTATAGATTATGCCATGCGCTCCGGCGCCCCACTTGAAGTGATAGAAAACCTCCAAGAGATGGAGGACGAAGGCGAAACCTACGAATGTATCGAGGACATCTGGCCCGACTATCCCTCCAAAGAAGACTTCTTCTTCAACGAGGACGAGTATTAAGCAGAAATTTTAACGTAAATACCTGATAATCAATGGTCAAGCAAAGCATAATTTGTTTGGCCATTGGTGTTTTATAGCCTTAAATGGCGTGGTTTGTTTGGCTAAAATCCGAATTTTTGGAGGAAATTTTGGGTTTGTTTGGCTAAAATTCATTACCTTTGCAGTGGTTTGTGAGTATTACATAAACCGGCATTTTTAACTCCAAAAACATCTCTCCATTATGGGAAGACCAAAACGACTATACCCTTTGGGAAAATACAGGCTCCGCATCCGTGGGGCTGTTGACAACAATAAGCCTTATCTTGTCGAACTGGAATATACTTGGAATAGACAGATCGTAAGAAAGGGCATGAACATATTTGTCAAGGTTGGTGATTGGAACGAAAAGCTCAATAAGGGGCGCGGCGGTGTAAAATCATCTTACGGCCCCGAAGCTAACCGGATAAATGGCGTTCTGCTTAACCGAGTTGATAGAATAGATGGTTTATTAGCGGAGTATTCTCAGAAATTCCCGAATCAGATTACCGTTCAACTCATAAATGACTTTCTCGCCGATAAGCCTGTCATCAGAGAGGATAAAGGCAAGGACTTTGTTGAGTTTGCTCTTGAACGATTGGACTCAGACTATTCTCGTAACAGAATAGGTCGAAGCCGCTATATGAATGGGAAGAGCGGAATGAATATGTTTCAGGAATTCTTACGCTCAACTAAACGTGGCACCTACAAAAACGACAGTATTTATGTAGGAGAAATATCCGTGGAACTCGTAGATGAGTATATCACTTGGCGTAGAGAGGTCAAACAAAACAGTGATGCAACTATCAATCATTCACTTACACCGATTCTCAAAGCCTGTGCTTTTGCGATATTCGTACATCGTGCGTCTTGAAACATGGTATCTCTCGCATACCTGCTGTTCCGTCCATGTTTCTTCCTCCGGGTCAAGGATACCGAAGCCCTGAAAAGCCTCCGTAACCTTCTTTGCCACATGGTCGATCTTGCTGTCCAGCCCGGTCTTGACATTCCTGACTTCCGCTGCCAGCTCACGGATAAGCCCGACAAGTGTCCTGTATTCCTCCGTTCTCATTGCACATGTTTTTTATAAAGGGACTTCATCATACGGAAGGCGATTGCCATAATCAGTCTGGTCTGGTACTCGCGGATTGTCTCGGCGATGGAATTGAGCATTTTTATCTTCATATTCTTTTTCGGATTTAGTGTTATGCCGCAAAGTTCGCCATAAGCCGAAACCCTGCTGAGGTATTCCTTGGGTAGTTCCCTGTTTTTTTAAGACACGTTAAGATTTGGAAGTTACTCTCCACGCTCTTTTAGAAAAGGCATAGAGGTCAGCCTGCCAATCTGTTACAGCGGATTGGCATGACGGTGTGTGCCGCTAATAATTCAGGGAGAAATCCAATATGGCGAGGTTACGGGTATATCAGGAAATGTCATGACTTGTATCCTGGAAATGCCCAATCTGTTGTCATGGGGGAAGCCCCGCACCGTATCGGATTCGATATAGAAACAACCGGAATATGGCTGTTTGTTTCCGACAAATTTCCAAGTTGGGAAATGTTGGGAAACTTCATTGAAATGTCGGGAACACGCTGACAGACAGCAATCTTTTTCGCCACATAGATGGTTACACGTTCAAAGCGTAAGACAGTCGAGTGCCTCATACGCTTTACTCAAATCCCAGCCGAAATATAGATGCCGGCGACCCGCAGTCCGGAATGTGGGCCACCCTCTCTGTATTCGGTCAAATCACCCACTAATCCCGTTAAAAGATGAAACATCAAATTAGACACTTATCATCTGCGCCTACGCAGACCATCAGTTGGATTGTCCCGACAACTGTCTATTTCCTTCCACGCAACAAGATACCTGTAACAAATGGATAGCAATCCAAAAGAACTGAATGACAGGGAACTCTTGACCAGAATTCTCCGCATTTTAGAGGGCAAGCACAAGGGTAATAGTTGTTCTGAAAAGAAATCGGAGCTACGAGTGTATGACAATAAAGCTATTATGGCCCTTCTTAATATCAAAGACAAGTATCTGAAGAAACTTAGGGACAATGGATATTTAGGATATTCAAGAGAGGGAGATAAATATTGGTACACTCAGGAAGATGTGGATCTCTTTCTAAGGCGATTCCATTATGAACCTTATGCCTCCGCAGGTATTCTCCCCATGTGATAAAACTTCCAATCGGCACAATATGAGTGCTGATTGGAAGTTATTGCTCATATATAGCCCTATATTTCAGAAATATTAGGTACCTTTGCATATGGAATCTACACAAGAAAACAATTTATCAATACAAAATACACCGGACAAGGAACCGGTCACATATTGTGACCAGTTGGCAATGCCAATAGAAAACCGTATCCTTACCCTGAGAGGCAAACAGGTAATGATAGACCGAGATCTGGCAGAATTGTATGGAGTGGAAACTAAAGTGCTTAATCAAGCTGTTAAACGTAATGTTGAGCGTTTCCCGGAGCATTTTAGATTTCAGCTCTCAAATCAGGAGAAAGATGAACTGGTCACAAATTGTGACCGGTTCAATGGTCTCAAACACTCATCAGTTAATCCTTTCGCCTTTACCGAACAGGGAGTGGCTATGCTTTCTGCCGTATTGAAAAGCGAAACTGCCGTCTATACAAGCATCCGTATAATTGATGCTTTCGTGGCTATGCGAAACTTCCTGATGAATAATGCCTCAATTTTCCAAAGGATGGAACGTATTGAGATGAAGCAGTTGAAGACTGATGAAAAGGTCGATGCAATTCTTGATCGCCTTAATGAACCCAAAGAACCCGAACAGGGTGTATTCTTCAATGGTCAGATTTTCGATGCGTATGCTTTCATTGCCAAACTAATCAGAAAGGCTAAAAAACGGATAGTTGTCATTGACAGCTATGTTGATGATTCGGTGCTTGTGCAACTGTCAAAACGGAATCCCGGTGTGAGTGTTGATATTTACGACGGTAAAATTTCACAGCAGCTTCGTCAGGATGTTGCGCGACACAATGCCCAGTATCCGGGCGTGACCTTACACGCTTACAATAAGGCTCACGACCGTTTTCTTATAATTGATGAGGAAGTCTATCACATCGGCCATTCGCTTAAAGACCTCGGCAAGAAACTGTTTGCGTTCTCAAAGATGGATGTCATGACCGGGACAGAGCTTATCTCACAGCTCTAATAAACCGCTTGAAAGGCAGATTTGTAATGTTAAGGAATGTTATAAACTTGTCGCAGGAATATTTATACCAAGTCAAATTGCCTCATTATATGTAATTTATGAAAAATAAACTTGTCTTACGGAGTAAAATCCTCCTAAGGAGGAAGAATATACTATGCAAATCCTCCTAAGGAAGAAGAATATCGGGCAATTTGGGATTTATTTGACCAATGTTTCGCCAATGTTTGGCCAAAGGCTTGACAATCGCCTCAGACCGCCTCAAATGGCGCGGTTTGTTTTGCCAAATGCAAACACAGCACACTTAATACATTGATATTCAATAATCTACTCGCTTTTCAACGAGGACGAGTATTGATAAGCATATAAGTATTTATTAATCTTATAATCAGCGAGATAAGCAAATAAAATTTGTTTGTCTCGCTGTTTTTTATAGCCTTTTATAGCATAGTTTGTTTGCCTAAAATGCAATGTTTTGGGCAAAAATATTAGTTTGTTTGTCTCAAATTCACACTACTGTCCACTAAAAATGGGCAGGGTTAAAAATTAAATAAATTCGGTTCACT
>ENA-OPSJ01001272-OPSJ01001272.1-human-gut-metagenome-genome-assembly--contig:-NODE-1272-length-19559-cov-6.444422_pt1 | contig 19559 bp, 12 predicted proteins | sample MGYA00241801_ERZ501893 | MGnify/ENA primary metagenome ERZ501893 (study PRJEB25962, sample SAMEA2042219) | human gut metagenome | biome: human gut; feature: human-associated habitat; material: faeces...
TCTGCCGTTCAAGAAGTTGGACTCGCCTTTTTATGGTTTAGCGGACAGTAATAAATTAAATACAACCATGTGGGAGACCTGTGATAAGGGTCGTCAGCAAGTCTGCCGTCGTAAGATGCAAAAGACGCATAAGAGCTTAACATAGCTACGATTGTGAGATATAGTCGTCGGAATGTCATATTAGCAAGGGATGTCAAATTCGTATGTTTGTTTGAGATATGTCACCAGCTTATCAATGTGTTCGTAGCTACTATTTGATGACATATTCTTTATGATTGAACCAAATAAATGAAAGAAGTTTCCATCTTCCACATATATTCCCAATAGAGCCGAGTCTAAATCTACTAATTGATTGCACCACTCTATTGTCGAGTCCGGATCATCGTTGAAGGGATACCTATCTAAGAATCTAAATGGGCAGATTCCGTCTTTCAAGTCATCAATTATTGACTTAGAGTAGTCAATAGTTCTAACAACTTTCTGTGCCAAATAATCATGTTCAGTCTCGATATGAAATAAGAACGCATTGGCATATTGCATTTCTTCCTCCTCAGTGAAATCAATTGAATATGGTGGAACGGTACTTATGGTTTGTTTAGATGCGATAGAACTATAATCTAAATGCAAAAGGGAATTTAACGGTAAAGAGACAACTCTTCCAGCATTTTCCGTTTGGAAATCAATAATTCTAAACAAATGCCTGTGAGATTTGTCAATGCCATTACTCGGATAACCATTATTTTGGTCAATGTAATAGAAAAAATGATAAAGACTATCACAAGAAATCTCGACTCCTGGCATGATGTTTTTTGATAAGTATCCAATTGAGCATATAATACGCTTTTTTAATATTGCGTAAATCCGCTCAAAGAGAGGTGACTTATCCAATATGGAGGAATAGTAACGATTCTGAATATCTTCGCCAGCTATTCCTCTTTTAATGAGCATTTCAACAAATTCAATGATTTCGGAAGATATACCATTGCGATAATTACCATCAAATTTTTCCAAGACGAAGTGCATCGGCCAAGTATTGATGCCTGGCAGTTCGTTGTATTCTTCAATACATTCGAGTATATATCGTTTTGCTCTTGTGAATGGGTCCTCAAAGTAAGTTATAGGGCCTATCAGGAGATCTCCATGACTTCCCGGACCACCCATGCAAAAGGACTTTGAAAATGAATCTTGAGTACCTTTTGGCCCCCATTTTGAATATATGGTATTGGTTGGGTATAATTTGCGAAGACGTCTTATTGCCTTATTATTAGGATATGTGCGATAGCAATAGTTTATCTCAGCAAGTAAGGACTTGTCTTCTTCAGAGGTAGGTACTCTCCCAAGTGTTTTCAACTGTTCTTCAATTAACAAAGCTCTTGATTCAATACTGGAATGTTTTGTATATGGACCTCTTTTGCCGATTTCTAAGGGGAAATCCGTCATTAACTGTATTACCAGTGGGTGATTGGTATAATTCTTATAGTAGTATTTAACATTGGCATTTATTGCTCTGTCTTCTGCGATAGAAGGCACATGGCCAAGACTTTGAAGTTTATCTCTTAAACTTCTGAGTTTTGCTTCAAGTTTTTCCGGGTTTGCCATATAAATTGTCATATAGGTTTTAATGAATATACCTAATTATACCAAAAGTAAATCAGAAACAGATGCCACAGTTGTACTCGAAGAGGCAAAGAGGTTCTATCTCAGTCAATTTGACCTTTCCATTTCGCAGGAATGAGATTTGGAGGTGGTCACGCATCAGACCTTTCCAATCATTCCAATAGGTACAATATACGTCGGCAGTATGCCCGTCGGGAGATATTGCAACTTTAGGTAGTAAAAGATCTCCTCTCGACAGTCCGCTTATATCATAGCATTCCAATGGGATGTAGTCATTGAGGGTTGCTTCGTCGAATATATAGTTGCGCACGATATATCCACCGTGCCAGAATACCGGCATAACCGTCCTCGCATAGTGAAGTAGATAAATCTGCCATGCCGCCTCGCGGGATGATTCGATTCTCAGGTGTTTGGCTATCTTATAATCAGGGTTATCGTCATTTCCTATGTAGAAATATGATTCATCCCCTATGTCATGAGTCTTTTCAGATGCTACATGAAGTTTTAATTCTCTATCCAGCGACAATTTATCCAAAAAAGACAATACGGATTCTGTATTGCCATTTTCAACAACTCTATCCAACAAATCGTGAAATGATTGTCCAAACAATGACAGCTCGTTTGTACGAGATTTCAGGACGCTTTTGAACAGAGGCCTTTTGTTTCCATTCGTATTATCCACATATTTTGCGAGTTCTTCCTCCGACATTGCTGCATCTGCTTTTTCCTGTTGTTCACGGGTCATCGTTAAACAGAATTTCTCTTTTCTATCAGGAGAGACCTCGCACACTGTCTGACAATCCGGACAGATAGAGGCATTAACCATCAATCCGGTTTTCTTACCCCAGCCCGGGCCATCCTTGAAAATGACGCCGGTTCTCCATTCAAGCTGCTCACTGTCTTTCCCACAAATCGGACAGAAATTGTGATTGGGTAACGGTTCTATCTCTTTGGGAACATTTGCATCAATAAAGCCGACATTATAGGGAACTTCATCAATAGAGAAACCCACAGCGGAAAAACTCCGGGGAATTAGCAATATTCTTACAATCTTTGAATTTTCAATCCCCAGTATATAAGCCTGTTTGTATTTCTCTGATGTGAAATAGACTTCAGGAAGTGAGAACTGAGCCGACCACCTCACTTCACATTCAAACGTGTCTCCGACCCTTTCCTGCCATTCTTTGAAATAATCAAGAACAGTGTCTATGCCGGATTTACGCTCCCGGTTGAATAGCACTATGTACACGTCCTCTGCAATAATATTCTGTAATTCAGAATATTTTTGCTTGACAAAAAGACTTGCGAAGGAAATGATGATGTCCTTATAAGGCGAGTCTGGTATATTATGCTGAACGGTTAACTTCATGGTTGTTTAATATTATCGTTGTCGGTGCCTTACAAGTCAGGCTCCACAGATGCAAAGTTAGTGATTTTCTTGGATTATTTATGTGATTCGCTATGGCAATTCGGAAAAATTCAGTAAATTTGCGTCAAATTCAATTTTAACGACAATGCAAAAAGACTATAATAGGATAAAGATCGTTTTGGTAGAAAAAAAACGGACTAATAAGTGGCTTGCCGAGCAATTAGGCAAGGATCCAGCCACGGTGTCAAAATGGTGCACCAATTCAGCCCAACCCGGTGTTGAGACATTGTTTTCTATTGCAGAATGTCTCGAAGTGAGAGTGAAAGATTTGCTGAACGATTCTGTTAAAGTCTCAGATTAGCACTGTTTTAATTGATTAGCTGTGGCAACCAACAAGAATGCTCGACTACGTTACGAAGCTCTTGACAAGTGTCTGAGTAACTTTTCACGCAGGTACTATATAGAGGACTTGCAGAAGGCTTGTTGCGACTTCCTAACAAAAGAACTAAGCATAGATACATCGGTCAGCAGACGTCAAATTTATGCCGATTTGAAGGAGATGGAGCTATCCCCGTCGATGCAAGCTCCGATAGTGGCTATTCAAGATGGTCAGCGCAAGTATTACCGCTATTCGCAAGAAGGCTTCTCTATTGTGGATCTGACAGATGACGAGTTACTGGGACTTGAAACCACAGTCAATATGCTTGCTTCATTCCGTGGAATGCCACAGTTTGATTGGATGACCGACATTATCCGAAAACTTAAAAAGAAATATAAGGTTTCTGAAAACCAGCGAAATATTCTATCATTTGATTCAAATGTCGATTTGCGTGGTATTGACAGATTCAAAGAACTATTCAATTTCATCATCAACGAGCGGCCAATAAAAATCACATACGAGCCATTCGGCAAACCGGCTTTTGATGCTGAAATCCATCCATATTATCTGAAACAATATAATAATCGTTGGTTTATACTCGGTTACAACCCCGAATACAAAGACATCTCAGTCTTTGCACTTGATAGAATCAAAAAGGTGGAATCTCTGAACGTTGATTTTATACAAGACACACTTATTGAAGACCCGTTTGATTATTTCTTCGATGTGATTGGCACAACGATTCCCAATCATGGAGAAGTTGAAAAGGTTGTCTTGAAATTTTCGCCAAAGCGTTATCAGTACGTTTTGGCAAAACCTATTCATCATACGCAAAAATCGGATGACAACACCCTAACTGTCACAATTGATGTAATACCCAATAAAGAACTTGAGGCCATTATCCTTGGATTTGGCAAAGATGTGGAAGTGCTTGAGCCTGAGCATTTGCGCAATGAGATTGTCGAGATTATGAAAGAGAGTTGTAATAATTATGGACTTTTGAAGAATGACTGCAAAAGTCCGGAGTAATTTTGCAGCATCGAAACAAATCAAAAACTTTTTAAGCTTATGCTCAACACCAACTCTACTTCCGCCGCCCAGTCGCTCAACATCGCCAACGTTCTTCTCTCTGCCAAATGGCAGAAGGTCGCAGACGCTGACCATGGTCACGTCTTTACTCCTGACCATTTTGCGTCGGGTTGGGATTCAATCTATGTCAATCCCTCCGACTTGAAATTTGGATGCGTGTCAAAGGACATGAGGAAGTTAGTTGCTCCAACACTTCTGATTACTTCTGAAAAGTCCCAAATGGCGTATGTTCTCGCTTCCGAGGATATGCCCGTGTATATTCAGAGTGAATACACGAAAGATATGAATCTCGGATATATTATGGCATTTGCCATATCTCCTGAGGTTTCTCCAGAGTATATGTTCTACGCCTGCAAGTTCAATCTTTGGAATAGACTGCTGCTGAATAGAATCGGGGCTGACGATTACTGCCCTTCGTGGAATAGTGTAGGCATCGCCGATTATGATCCTCAACATGGAGAAATAATTATAACTCCGGAGGATATAATCCGTAGTCTTGGCGAGATTTCTATTCATTCTATCGCTCAGCAAAAAGAACTTGTCAAGACAGCAAAGGAACAAGAAGCAATTGTTGAAGATGCTCGTTTCAATGTGTCTGATTTGGTGAGCCGCTATCTGTTCCTTGCTCATCAAGGCGGCATCTTCAATAAGTCCGGGTTAGGACTTCTTGCAGAAGCTTATCGTATTGCTGCCGGCAATTGGGCTAAGCCTGAAGTGCTGAATATACTCAGCGAATACGAGTACAAGAGAGATGTTCTCTCACAAGAGGAACTCGCATATCTTTCCAAGCATATTAACGAGGTGTTTGCGCTGGTAATATCTTCCAATGGCATTACTTTCCATCCCTCTGATGGCTTTGTGCAGCCTCAGGAAGTCACCGACTTCATGTGCAAGATGGCATCGTTCCCAGAGAACGTTACTGTTTATAACCCATTTGCCGGTGCCGATTCTTACGCCATTGCACTTCCTAACCCCGTGGTCGGTGAGGAAATCAATCGTACTACATGGGCACTCGGACAGATTCGATTGTTTGCCAACTTCGCAGAAAAACGTGCGGATATTACACTGGGAGATTCGTTTGAGTCCATGCAGTCAAACGAAAAGTTCTCGGCAATCATCACCTCCCCGGTCTATCTCATGGATGAGGGACATGAAATATCCGATGTTGTCAGGATGCTCTATGGCAAACTGGAGGATGGCGGCAAACTGGCATGTATTGTCTCTGCCAACTTCCTATTCCGCAAGGACAACAAAGTTCGTACTGTCCGTGAGTCCTTGATCAAGGACAAGGCAATAGCATCGATTGTGATGCTCCCATCCAATATCTTCACTGGCTCTTCCATTGCCCAAGCTGCCATTGTGCTGACTAAGGGAATAGAAAATGAAGAAATCCACTTTGGCGATGCAAGTGGACATACCCGCTTCGCCAAGAGCGTCTATCGCGCTACGACCTTTGATTTGGAAAGCTTCATGGATGCTTTCATAGCAGACGTTGAAGATACACAAGAGGGATATGAGCCTTGTGAAGACCAGACCGGCATTGCAGTGTCTTATGAGAAACTCGTTGGCTCGGATCTCACTCCTTCGCTCTATCTTGCCCCGAAACCTAAAAATGGCGTACCTCTTTCTGACCTTGTCGAAGAAATGCCAGAACTTCGAGGTAAAGATATTTCCGCAGAGTATTTCCTTACCGGCTCGTCTCTTCCGGCGGCAATGCACCGTAAACCGTTTGTTCCTGTAAAAGTAGAAGAAGGTAAAGTTTCTACAGCGAAGAAACACGTGCAAGTGCCGGAGAGCGCAGTGATACTTGCTATCGTCAGCGGCAACATCAGAACTGTCTATACAGAAGGATTCACTGGAAAAATTGCTTTTCCCGCAGGATTCATAAAAGTGCTGAAACCTATCAATGGAATTAGCGCAAAATACCTTGCCGCCGTATTATCCACAAAGATAGTGGCAGACCAAATCAAGGCGCAAACCGTTGGCTTGACAATCCCTCGTCTGAACAAACTGAATCTGAGCCAGATTCTCGTCCCTATGCATGACACGGTTGAGGAAAGAGAAAAACTCATTGCAGAAGTTCTCTCGTCCGAAATGAGCGACTTAGAGGGCGAACTTCAAGAGACTCTTGATTCGCAGAAACGTGAAGTGCGAAGCACCCGCCATGCCATGATTCAGACACTTTCAGCACTATCTTCTAATTGGGAACAGTTGAAGATGTTTGCTGAACTCCATGAGGACGGCATAAAGTTGTCCGATACTATTGGACGCATCAATCCAATTTCTGTCAAGGATTTGATGGGAAGCATTGGCTATGCCATGTCAACTCTCCAGCGACAGGTTGAATCGCTGCGTTTTGAGAAGCCGGACTGGGGTAAAGATACAGAAATCAATCCTTACAAGTTCATCAACGACTACATCGCCACACACTCTTCTCCTTCTGTAAGAATGGTCAACATTGGCAATGACAATGTGGCTGATTTCCCTTACTTCGATGATGAAACCGGCGACGCCAAGTATCATCACACCGATGATGCAGAGATTTTTTACGCTCCCGTGAGGCTACTTGAACGAATATTTAACAACATCGTAGCCAACGCCAAAGCACATGGCTTTAATGCTGATTCCACGAACAACGAGATACGTTTCGATTGGAAATCAGAGGATGGTGGAATTGTCATAACGATTGCCAATAATGGACGTCCGTTGAAAGAGGGCGTTTCAGGCGAGGATGTCCTGATGAGTGGTTTTACCACTGCACTGAACGAAAATGCTTCTGACGGCACTCTTCATTCTGGACAAGGAGGATTTGAAATAAAATCACTTATGGAGGGACTCGGGGCTGTAGAAGTTATATCACAACCTGATGCAGAGTTCCCGGTAATTTACAAACTCACCTTCGAGAAGACTAATTTCGAGACTATTGATCTTTTTGAAGACTAAACGAATTAGACTATGCGCGACAACAAATATATACAAGTTCTGTGGGTAGAGGATGACCCCATGATTACTTCTGCTTATCCTAATGAGGCAGATATGGTCGCAGGTATTGAACTGCACCCCTTTCCATGTTGGGAGGAAGCTGAAGTAGAACTTGAAAGGGACTATGACCGTTGGGATGCAATAATTTTGGATGCTAAATGCAGGTATCGTAAAGATGATGCAGATAAGGCAGAGAAATTTCTAAGTCATGTCTTTCCCAAGATTTTGACACTTGCTTCTCGAAAGAATCGTACTATTCCTTGGTATGTCCTTTCCGGTCAAGGCGAGGATGATATTCGCGACCTTATTCCTGACACCAATGAATGGGACGAAGATTGGGTTCGTATTACTAATAGACGATTCTATTCCAAAAACGGGAAAGTTAAACTTGGAGGCGAAGAAAAGCATGAACGTCATGCGCTCTTCGGTCGAATCAAAACGCAAGTGATGTACTATCGCCATGAATTGCAGATTGAATATAACCTGTATTCTGACGTGTTCAGCTCACTTGATAGACTTGGGTTGGCCGGAGAAGTCGGCTACTTTCTGATGCCACTTCTTGTTCCTATCCATTTCGGCGGGATTTCAAATGCGGACTATAATCATCGCTATGTTGACATTCGTAAAGCCCTCGAAGGAATGTTCCGTAACATGGTTGGGAAAGGTGTTCTGCCCCCAAATATCATATCCAAAGGAGCAAAAGAAACTGTAAATCTATCATGGAGCAGCCTATTCCTTGGTGCTTCGCAGCCGGAAGATCCCGAATCTCTCCAAGATTACGATTCGGAAAAGAAATTTTGGGTAAAGATTGAACGCCTGACGGATGCCCCCATCCTCCCTAAACAACTGGCAGATTGGCTAAAATCAGCCATATTCCAGACTGGAGGCGCTGCCCATACCACTACCGCCGATGAAGAGTTGGCTATGAACCTTGAAAAGTATCTTCCTCATGTGGGTAACTCGCCTTATATGCTTCGATCCCTTGTAATGGGGTTGTGTGATTTCATACTTTGGTATGATAATTTTATCAAGAATCATCCCGATGAGGAAATAAATGCTATAACTTTTTGGCGCAAGCGCAATTCAAAATTCTGAAAATGATTACAGGACAGATAAAATCGCAGATTGACCAGATATGGGAAACCTTCTGGACGGGAGGTATCACCAACTCCATTACGCTTCTTGAACAGATGACCTACCTTCTGTTCATGAAGATGCTCGACGATGCCCAAATCCGGCAGGAGAGCAAAGCTTCGGCATTGGGCACCGTTGTGAGTGAGCCGATGTTCGACTACGGCACATGGCATAATCCTGACACAGACCAGGACGTGCCTATGGCTGATTTGCGCTGGAGCAATTTCAGACATTTCGAGCCAGAAAAGATGTATCGTGTGGTGAGCCGTGATGTATTTTCTTACATCAAGCATCTTAACCGTGGCAAACAGTCGGCCTATTCACGGTTCATGAAGGATGCTGTCTTTATGATTCAGAATCCCCGCACTCTTGTCAAGGTGGTGGACGGAATCAGCGCACTCGACATGAACAACCGCGATGCGATGGGCGATGTCTATGAATATGTGCTCGGCAAGATGGCGGCAAGCGGCACCAACGGGCAGTTCCGTACTCCTCGCCACATTATACGCATGATGGTGGAACTGATGCAGCCGACACTCGACGATACGATTTGCGACCCGGCGATGGGCAGCGCCGGATTCATAGTGGAGAGTGCCAAATACGTTCAGGAGCATTATAAGAGCGAACTCGCCAAGAAGTCTGTGAAGGAACATTTCCGCAACTCTATGCTTCACGGCTTTGATACCGACGCGACAATGCTTCGCATCGGTGCAATGAACCTTATGCTCCATGATGTTGACAACCCACAGGTGGCATGGCAGGATTCCCTGTCGGCCGACAATACCGACACGGAGCGTTACTCGCTGATACTTGCCAATCCGCCGTTTGCCGGAAGCCTCGACAACGATGCCGTGGCAAAGAGTCTTCTGACTATCGCCAAGACCAAGAAGACTGAACTGCTGTTTCTCGCCCTGTTCATCCGCTCGCTACGTGTTGGCGGCCGTTGCGCGTCTATCGTCCCCGACGGTGTGCTGACCGGTTCCTCGAAAGCTCATAAAGACCTGCGCAAAGAGTTGGTGGAGAATCAATGCCTTGAAGCCGTAATCTCGATGCCCGCCGGAGTATTCCTGCCATATTCCAACGTCTCGACAGCCATTCTGATCTTTACCAAAACCAATGCCGGAGGTACGGACAGAGTATGGTTCTATGATATGAAAGCCGACGGCTTTTCGCTCGACCAGAAGCGCAACGAGGTTGCCGACAACGACATACCCGACATCATCGCGAGATTCCATGATCGCAAAACAGGAGAATCGGAGCGTAAGCGCACCGACAAGTCGTTCCTTGTGCCGCAAAGCGAGATAATCGAGCATGGCTACGACCTCGCCTTTAACACCTACAAAGAGACTATCCGCGAAAAGGTGGAGTTTGAACCCACAGAATCAATCATGAACCGTCTCCACACCACAGAAGAAACATTCCTCCGTGGCATGGTAGAACTTCAAAAGATGCTTGCACAATGAACCACGGCTGGGAAATTCGGCCTTTACAAGATATTTGTAATAAGGCTTCATCAAATTTGATGCAGAAGAATATCGACTCTGAAAATGGGAAATATCCTGTTTTCGGAGCCTCTGGTATTGCCGGCTATATTGATTATTATGTTCAGGCAAAGGATTATATTGGCATAATCAAAGATGGTTCTGGCGTTGGTCGCGTAAGTGTTTATCCCAAAGAGTCATCTTTGTTAGGGACACTGCAATATATCATACCTAATGAAAACATGGATTTGCGTTATGTTGCTTACGCATTAAAATCCATGAATCTTGCAAAGTTCGTAAGTGGCGCTGCCATTCCTCACATATATTTTAGAGACTACGGGAAAGAAAAGATTGCTGTCCCGTCAATAAAAACTCAAAGTAAGGTAGCTGATGAACTTGATAAATTGAACGAACTGATTGAAATAAAGCGGAATCAAATCAAAGACCTTGACGCGCTTGCTCAATCCCTTTTCTATGAGACTTTCGGTGACCCAATCGCCCCTCCCAAAGGATGGAACACTAAAGTTTGGTCCGATTTATTTGATACTATTCTCGGTAAAATGCTTGATAAAAATAAACAGATTGAAACTGATATTCAGCTTCCTTATCTGGCTAATCAAAATGTTCAATGGGGATATTTTGACCTTTCAAAATTGAATACAATGTCCTTTACTCAAAATGAAGTCGCAAAATTTCGTTTGAAGGAGGGAGATATTTTAATTTGCGAAGGAGGAGAATCAGGAAGATGCGCCATTTGGAAAGGAGCTGATTATACTATCTTGTTTCAAAAAGCAATTCATAGGGCAAGAATCAAGGATAGGAATATAATAAATCCGTACTTTGTGAGGTTTTGGTTGGAAATTTTTAAGAAAAATGACGGATTAAAAAATCATTTAACCAAGGCAACTATTGAACATCTTACTGGAGCAAAGTTAAAGACAGTCAATGTACCAGTTCCTCCAATCGCGTTGCAAGAGCAGTTTGCGGAGCGGATTGAGGCGATTGAGGCGCAGAAGAAACGGGTTGAGGCATCGATAGCAGACTTGGAGATGTTACTTGCAAGCCGCATGGATTATTGGTTTAACGATTGAAAATGTAATACACCATCTCACAAATATGAAGCTGATTATGAATAAGCAGAATATATCCACAGAATTATCTGACACTACATATTTCCAGATAAAGCAGGTGCTTCTTCAGGCAAGATCCACAGTGCTGACGACTGTCAACACTGCAATGGTACAGGCTTACTGGCATGTCGGTAAACTAATCATTGAGGCGCAAGGCGGCGAAGAGAGAGCCGCTTATGGTGATGACCTTATAAAACGCATATCCGAACGTCTTACTAAGGAGTTTGGCAAGGGCTTTACAGCAACTAACTTGCGGTATATGAGGATGTTTTACCTCGCTTTTCCAATTTATCACACACTGTGTGACAAATTGAGCTGGTCGCATTACCGTATCCTTATCAAGGTTTCAAATCCTAAAGCTCGCGAGTATTACGCTGAAGAAGCCGCCGCCGGGAAATGGAGTGTCCGCCAACTTGAAAGACAGATTGCAACACAATATTACGAACGTCTGCTGTCCACTCATCGTGATGCTTCAGAAATAGAGGGTTTGATAAAGAAGAACCTTCCTGCCAAGCCTGAGAAGTTCGATCCTCTGACCTTGGTGCATGACCCGTTCATTCTCGAATTTGTCGGTGCCAAAGAGGATGTCATCTGGCAGGAAAGCGAACTTGAAAGTGCGCTGATTTCGCATCTTGAAGAGTTCCTGTTGGAACTTGGTCGAGGCTTTGCCTTTATGGGACGTCAGAAACGCATCACCATCGACGGTCAGCATTTCTACCCTGACTTGGTGTTTTACAACGTCCTTACCCGGAGCTACGTCATAATTGACTTGAAAATGAAGCGTGTGGATTACAGCGACTTAGGTCAGATGCAGCTCTATGTGAACTACTATAACAGAGAGGTATGTCAGCCGGATGACAATCCGACCATAGGTATTATACTTTGTTCAGAAAAGAATGACACGGTGGTTGAATATACCCTCGGCGACAGAAAGGACATAGGCGTTTTCTCTGCGAAATATGACCTCATTTTGCCCTCGAAGGAGGAACTGAGCCGCGAAATAGCACTCACACGCCAGAAATTCAAACAGATAAACGGATAATCGCTCATGAAAAACTTTGACTATCTGAAAGATATATCGGAACTTTCAACGCTCCACCGTTATTGCGATGCCGCTGAAAGGAATCAGTATGCCGACCCGGACGTGTCGGCATTGAATGCCCGTCGTGCGCTCGAATGGATAGCCCGCGCTATCTTCAGGATGAAGAATGTGGAGATTCCCGAGCGCACCAGTCTTTTCGAGATAGTCACTTCACTCACTTTCACAGAGTTTGTCAACGATGACCGGCTTATGATGGCCGTCCACTATATCCGCAAACTCGGTAATGCCGGTGCGCACATCGGTTCGGTAAAAAGAAGAGAGTCGTTTTTCGCTGTACTGAATCTCTATAACCTTATCGGCGGGATTCTTCTCAAACTGCGGGTACTCGATACCCTTGCGCCATTTGATGAATCACTGTTGCCTAAAGCTCCCGTGTTGTCAATCCCGACACCTGAAGTCGCACCGGAAATGCCTCGGGAATTTGCCGCACAGGTGGAACCTTCCGTGGTCAGCGATGCCGCCACGGTAGCCCCGGCGGTATCATGGGACAATATATCCGAAGCGGAGACACGCCGCAGATTTATCGACCTTCTGCTTCGCGAAGCCGGATGGGACGTGCTCGACACCGAGGGCGACATTCAGCCCGGCAAGGCCTGCATCGAGGTCGAAGTTCTCGGGATGCCCAACAATGAGGGCATAGGGTACGCCGATTATGTACTGTTCGGACCCGACAGAAAACCTCTTGCCGTGATCGAGGCGAAACGGACAAGCGTCAATCCGACCGCCGGAGAACATCAGGCCGAACTCTATGCCGATTGTCTGGAGCGGAAATACGGTGTGCTCCCTGTGATATATTTCACCAACGGATTCAAGCATTTTGTCATCGACCGCTTAGGATTCCCCAAGCGGGAGATTGCCGCCTTCCATTCGCTCGAGGATTTGCAGGTGCTTCATCACCGGCAGGGGCGTGCCGACATCACCGACCTTTCCGTGCGTCAGGACATATCCGGACGATACTATCAGATAGCAGCTATCCATGCCCTTTGCGACCACTTCAACCGCAAGCATCGCCGGGGACTGTTGGTAATGGCTACCGGCACGGGCAAGACCCGCACGGCCATCTCGCTTGTGGAACTGCTGATGCGTTCCGGATGGGTGAAAAACGTACTGTTTCTCGCCGACCGCACTTCGCTCGTTAAACAGGCGAGGCGCGAGTTTGCCAAACATCTTCCCAACATCGAATGCAGTGATCTGACAGCCGCCGACCATAATAAAAATGCCCGCATCCTTTTCTCCACGTATCAGACGATGATAAACTATGTGGATGCCGACGAGAAACCATTCTCGGTAGGACGTTTTGACCTGATTATAGTGGATGAGGCGCATCGCTCGATATTCGACAAGTTCAAGGCTATCTTTCGATATTTCGATGCCATGCTCGTGGGACTTACAGCCACGCCACGCGATCAGGTGAACCGCTCCACCTACGACATCTTCGAGTTAGAGCAAGGCGAGCCAAACTATGCCTACGAATATCAGACAGCCGTTGACGACGGTTTCCTCACTCCTTTTCGAGGACTCAAATATGAATCCGAGGTTTTGAAAAACGGCATCAAGTATGATGAACTTTCGACAGAGGAGCGTGAGCAGATGGAACAGATATGGGAGTGGGAGGCGTTGCAGGACGCAATAGACCCCGAGCGGGACCCCGAACCGCGTGACATCGGCAACTCGGAGATTTTCAAGTATGTTTATAACACAGCCACAATCGACAATATGCTCAATGAGCTTATGTCAAAAGGGTTGCGTGTGGAGAGTGGCGAGAAAATCGGCAAGACCATCATCTTTGCCATGAACCGCGAGCACGCCGAGAAGATTGTGACGCGCTTCAACATACTGTTCCCTCATCTTGGTCCCGACTTCTGCAAGCAGATTGACTATTTAATAAAGTATGCGCAAGACCTGATCGAAAAATTCGATGTGCGTGGAGGTATGCCGCAGGTGGTCGTATCGGTTGATATGCTCGACACCGGCATCGACGTACCTGATGTACTTAACCTTGTATTCTTCAAGCGAGTGCGTTCCCGAATCAAATTCTGGCAGATGATAGGGCGAGGCACACGCCTTTCGGAAGACATATTCGGTCCCGGTAAGCATAAGGAGGAATTCTACATCTTCGACTGGTGCGGAAACTTTGATTTCTTCGGGGAGAATCCGAAGGGGATTGAGCCGGTGCGCACACAGTCATTGACGGAACGTCTGTTCGGTCTCCGCGCCGACATCGCGCTGTTGCTTCAGGCTGCGCAATATCAGGAAGATGGTAGTTGGGAAAAGCATTGGCACGATGAGTTGAAAGAGATTCTCCATGGTCAGCTTATGCAACTCAATGACAATCATATATCGGTGAGAGGACATTGGGAGACCGTTGCGTATTACCGGAACAAAGCCAACTGGCAGGTGCTTACCGCAGTAGGTGTCGATGACATGAAGCGCGAGATTGCACCGTTGTTGCCGACAATGGGAGGTAACGAGCCGGCATTGAAGTTTGATATGCTGTCACTGTATGTGCAACTCTCTTTGCTTGATGATTCTTTCGACGCTTCACGATATGAGGGCAGGATAACTGTAATTGCACAAGCATTGAAGAAACTTGGCACGGTGCCACAGGTCATGGCAAAGATAGATGTAATCAATGAGGTGCTGACTCCCAACTTTTGGGAAAACAAGTCGTTGTCGTCCATAGAGAAAATGCGTATTGAGTTGCGAGACCTGCTTCAGTTCCTCACCGGAAACTCCGGCAGAACGTTTGATGTGAATATCGACGACGAGTCTTCATTCAAGGGAGAGGCGGGGGAAATCAACTCCACCATGACCTATCGGCAGAAAGTGCTTGATTTCCTTGCAGAACACCGTGATATGCCCGTACTTCAAAAGATCCAGAACATCGAGCAACTTACATCGCAGGATGTGGACGATCTTGAACGGATATTCTGGGAAGAATTAGGCACAAAGGAAGATTACGAGCGATTTGTGAAACGGGAGCAACTCGATGAGAATATACCGATTGGTGGCTTCATACGCAAACTGCAAGGCGTTGACCGAAAGAAAGCCGTGGAAATCTTTACCGAGTTCATCTCAGCCAATCAACTCACGGCAGAGCAAGAGGAATATCTTGAAGGAATACTGAACTATGTGTGTCAGAACGGCGATATACAGGTGGATGTGCTGCTTACCGAGTCGCCCTTTGATGATGCCGATGAGGAAAGCATCTTCCCCGGCAAGTTCCATAAAGTGGGGGAGTTTGTTTCGTTGCTCCACAAAGCAATAATCGCTGCATAAAATTATATGATTTAGACCATGGCAAAGGATAAATATATCAAACAAGAAACATGGAATATCGGAGTCGTCAAGTTTTTTGATAGCAAAAAAGGGTTCGGCTTTATTGCTTCGAATAATTGCCATATACCTCGCAAAGAGTATGTGCAGGACTTCCATGTCCGTGATTCTTCTTTTGCCGATGCAAGTGCTAAATCCGATCGTGCTTTAGTCGTCTTTGAGGGAATAAGCGTTGCTTCACAGGTGCGTCGTTATAATAAAAACTCCGAAGAAGACAGAAGACTCGGTATTACCTATTATTTCGACCACGAAATTATGCACTTAAAGGGTGCAAAGGTAAATATCTTTCATGATTTGTCCATACCTCGTATTGAATGGCTACCCGAGGTCATTGCTCGCATCAAAAGTCAGAAAGATAGAACTCCGGAATCTACCCTCTTGATGATTAAGCACTTTGTTGAAAAGTATAAAAAAGATCTACCAGGGGGTTACCGCTATATTTTTACGAAAGATTTTGACACTGAACTGCGTAATCTGTGGCAAGAACTCTTCAACTCTCTTTCTCCTGAAGAGGCCCATGTCGTGCTTGATGTTTACCCTCCGTCTGCCATATACTTTGACAATAGTTTAGTTGAAGAATGGATTGATTCGCTTGGAGCTAATATTGAACCTCGGGAATGGCCTGATTTGAAGTATTGTGCTGATAAACTTATAGAGCCGCTACAATCCAACCTTAAAAAGAAGGTTAAGTGTTCTGTTGATGCAATTATATCTCAAATAATTGATAATTGGGCGAATAACAAGCCCTTGGACGCATATATTTCTATATATGATTACAGAAACAAAAGATTAAGGGATATTGTGTCGACATATCAAATATATACCGACACGGACTTCTTGGAACAAATCGAAGCGGCTAATCATCAGCGGGAACTAATATGCTTTCAAGATTCGTTAATCTCTTTTGAAGAGAATCCTGAACGAAATTGGGATAACTCATTTAGACTATTCAATAATATACATGATGACGCACAGGCTGTGGTTTTGTTTTCTGCAAGTGTTCAGAAGGCATTTGAGAAACTCAAAACCGCAAATAAATTATCAGCGTTAGTCAGTTTGCTTTTGCGGATAAAAAGTATTTTCCCGGAACTATTCATTACGTATTCTAACGAATTATGGCAACCGATAGAAGAGAAACTGCTCAAACAGTTGAATGATGTCATTCAAGCAAAATCCAAATACAGATTCGAGACAGAATTTGAAGATGGTTTTAATACACTTTTATCAATCTTTGAAGACGATAAAAGAGATTCGTTACGCCCTATAATTTCTAAAACAATCATAGAGTCTGAAGCAATTGATATAATCAATTATGCGGCTGATTCGGATTTAGGGTGGATTCCCAGAGAAAAGGCTATTGCAAAAAGCCATGAATTGCTTAATTCTATAACAGATGAAGAATTATCATCTCTTGTAGGCAAGGATTCAATTTATCTGCTCAATGAAGTTAAGGAGTTCATAATAGTTCGACTTTTAGGGGCATACTCCGGCAAATCGCTGGATGAGTATTTGGACGATTCTTCACAAGCTTGGGTTAAGCCAATCCCTTATAACATTGGTCTTCTTAAATCTTTCAAAAATTTCATCACTTTCAATTCTCCGATTTTAGATCAGTCGTGGGCTTTCTATGTCGATTCACTAAATGCAAAAGACATTTTGAGACTATACCATGCAAATATCATTAAGAGACTTCCAGATAACATTGTTGCGTCATTGATAGAAAATCTTACAATAGAAGATACTTATCGTTCATCAGAGCAATGGTATGATAAGCCATCATTTAAGGAAGATTCACTTAAGAAAATTTTCAGTGATTCAAATATAAATCTATTCTCCCCGATTGCCAACTATCTTAAGGCATTGACAATCAACTCTGAGAATGTCTATAAGATTGTGTGGCTTATTGAGTTGCTGAGTTTCAATAAGCCAGAACTGATGGATTATTGGGAAAACAAGCAATGGGAAGAAGACTTCAAATTGAAACTGCAACGCATCAGGTCTGAAATTACAGATCCGAAACTTGCCGTTATACTATGGGGTATCTATTTCCAAACTCCTGCGTCTCAATCCTCTCTAAAGGAAATATATTGTTATCTCCCTCCCTACCTTCAAATTCGCATCCTAAAGAGATTGATGAAGGGAGTTGCGGAAAGTAAGTTGAAACATACAGCTCAATCCTTATATGAATTTCTTGGCGGAGGAAATAAACCGTTGTGTCTGCCCATTGAGATAGTTTTTTCATATCTTATTTTGCGTGAGAAAAATCCGAATGAAAGATTTTCGGATAAGCACATGCTGTCACTACTCAGCAGCCGCGAAGATCACCCGGAGTGGATTGGCATACGGAAATTCGTAGATGAATGTCATGGACGTGTGCAAGTTAATTGGCAGGAGCCGAACACTAATCAGTGGAGGACTCCCTATTATAATGGAATAATGAAAGCAGATACAAACGAAATACGTTTGATTGTTCCGCACAAAATGGTTGATAAAGATGGGCAACTACAGCAATATAATAATAAATATTTCAATACATTATTGGCAGTCATATTGTTGAACTTTAATGATGGACAAATTCGGCAAGAAAATACCACAACCGCAGCCATTTTTCATTTTCCAAAATCGGAATCGAAATATGTAATGGGCTTATGCCATCAATTCAATATATATTGGCATGGCTCGCGTATTTCCTTTATTAACAATGAAAATAATGACGACCTCTTTTGTGAATGCCGTTTGGCAAATGAATTGAGTCGTGATGAAAAAATTCCGTTCTACTGGTGTCAGAACAAGCGTTGCTTCCGAAATATTATCCGCTTCCGAATTCCTGAAGAATGGGAGCGATATACCATGCTGGATTTCATGCGGATATTTAATATTCCGGTTGATTATACGAATAAGCTTAACGGAAAGACAAAATTTGGATTTTATATCTTTTTCAATACTTATCTGAAAGGATTTGCCAAATTTTATGAACACTTAAAGTGTCGGAAATGTGGTGAACTACTTCATCCCAAAGATTTAAGTAACTTTGCAACGATGAGCGTGACAGAATTTTCATGTCAAAATCCCAATTGCACAGAAAAGGATGTTACCGTTTATCTTAATCATTGTTTTAACCGCCCCAAATGTACTTCAATAATTGACAGCAGAGACTCAAAGAAATGTCCCAATGGTCGTTATATCTGTCCCGAATGTGGAGGGTGCTGTTCAACAAAGAACGAGCTGAACCGTTTGTCAAATCTCCAAATAACCGGTGGTTATATTCCACAGAACCTAACTCTTTTTATTGAACGTAATCTCGGTCATTGGGAGAAAAATGAGTTTTACTGCTATGCTTGTGGTAGTAAAATGGAAGTTATTGATGGGGAAAATAGATGTCCTGCTTGCGGCGCCACTTATGGCAAATATAAAACTAAGGCTACGTCGAATGTTGATGTCCCCAATGTAGATGATGTGAATAAACCGGATACCAATACAGACGAAGAGCTGCCTTTCTAATTTGGCGCTCGAACTATAAAAGGCTTTAATATCGGCATTTAATTTCTCAGATGTGTTTTTTCAACCAGAACGCCTCACAGAAGGGAATCGTTTAAGATTGAAATATTGAGATACAAAGCGAAGCTAAGGCTACGATAAGAGCTAATGCGGAAACTACGAGAGTGCGATGTCCCAGTTTACGAGAGTCCTCAGCCGCTAAGAGAGAGGCAAAAATCTGATGAAAGGTCTGTTTTGTGTATGCTTCGATAGTATATGGGGTCATAAAGATATATCCATTGCTCATCTTGATTAAGCCCATATAACACATATCTGACATAATCCTATTGTAATCGGCAGTGTCATATTTCCCACGCGATATAATACCACATCCGAGTAGCATCTGGTATTATTACTGTCCGCTAAACCATAAAAAGGCGAGTCCAACTTCTTGAACGGCAGA
>ENA-OPSJ01001283-OPSJ01001283.1-human-gut-metagenome-genome-assembly--contig:-NODE-1283-length-19409-cov-2.499225_pt1 | contig 19409 bp, 18 predicted proteins | sample MGYA00241801_ERZ501893 | MGnify/ENA primary metagenome ERZ501893 (study PRJEB25962, sample SAMEA2042219) | human gut metagenome | biome: human gut; feature: human-associated habitat; material: faeces...
GTCGCCAGGGATGACGGCTGTAAAATTTAAGGAGTACTCGCTATGGTGCGTTTACGTATAATGTGGTATGTGTATCATGTTCTTTATAATATATATAAATGATGAAAAGAAACATAGCAACAGAATAATGTACAGACAATATAATGCACAAAACATTACATTAAAATAATATTTTAAGCATTAAATGGCGATTTATGTTAATAATTTTAAGAATAAACACCTTTAAAGTGACAATTGTGAGGTATTTCGCATTTTTAATGAAAAATGTTGACACAATATATTGAACGTGATATTGTTTACTTGTTCAAAATAATACACAAAAGAAAACGAACAAACAACTACATATTAATTATGAATATTTAAGAGCAAAGACGCTAACCGGTGAAGCACTTTGCTCTTTTTTATTTATCAAAATCACAAGGATATTTAAATTAGGAGGCAATATATTATGAAATTAAAAGACACAGGATTAACAGCACAGGACATCAAAGACAAAGTAAAGAAGTATATGATTGAGACATATGAGCGTTTCGATTTCATCGCTGAGACTGCTGAGGGCATGTATCTATATGATGAGAATGGCACACCATACCTTGACTTTTACGCAGGAATCGCCGTAAACAATGCCGGCAGCAGAAACCCTAAGGTTGTTGCAGCAGTCAAGGATCAGGTGGATGACATTATGCATACATTCAACTATCCATACACCATTCCACAGGCACTGCTTGCTGAGAAGGTTTGCAAGACTATCGGAATGGACAAGATTTTCTACCAGAACTCAGGAACTGAGGCAAATGAGGCTATGATTAAGATGGCTCGTAAATATGGTATAGAGAAATATGGTCCAAACAGATATCACATCGTAACTGCAAAGGACGGCTTCCACGGCAGAACTTTCGGTGCTATGTCAGCTACAGGACAGCCTGGAAACGGATGCCAGGTGGGCTTTGGTCCTATGACATACGGCTTCTCATATGCTCCTTACAATGACTTAAAGGCTTTCAAGGATGCTTGCACAGAGAACACAATCGCTATCATGATTGAGCCTGTACAGGGCGAGGGCGGTGTTCATCCTGCAACACCTGAATTCATGAAGGGACTTCGCGAGTTCTGCGATGAGAAGGGCATGCTCCTCCTTATCGATGAGGTTCAGACAGGATGGTGCAGAACCGGAGCTGTAATGAGCTACATGAACTACGGCATCAAGCCTGATATCGTTTCTATGGCAAAAGGCCTTGGCGGTGGAATGCCAATCGGTGCTATCTGTGCTACAGAGGAGGTTTCAAAAGCGTTCTCAGCCGGTTCACACGGTACAACATTTGGTGGACATCCTGTATGCTGTGCAGCAGCACTTGCAGAAGTGAACGAGCTGCTTGACAGAGATCTTGCCGGAAACGCAAAGAAGGTTGGTGATTATTTCGCAGCTAAGCTTGAGAAGCTTCCACACGTAAAAGAGGTAAGACATCAGGGACTCTTAGTTGGCGTTGAGTTTGACGATACAATCTCAGGTGTAGATGTAAAGCATGGCTGCTTCGACCGTCATATGCTCATCACAGCAATCGGAAGCCATATCATCCGTATGGTTCCACCGCTTATCGTAAGCGAGGAAGAGTGCGACAAGGCATTTGATATTATAAAGGAGACAGTTGAGTCACTTTCATAGAAGGCTTGAATTATATTTGAAGCAGGCAACAGAATATATTGCGGCAGATTTTACGAGCCGGATAAAAGACAAGGGCGTCACGATTAACTTCGTGCGCCCTTCTTTTGAACAATATCAGCATATTATAAAGATGTATATAAGAAAAGCGAGGGGAACGAAATGGCACATCTTGTTATTACAATAGGATGCGAATATGGCGCTAAAGGAAACCAGATTGGCAAAAAGGTTGCTAAAGACCTGGGAATCAAATTTTATGACAGAGATACTGTAGATGAAATCATAAAAGAGGTCGGTATTCCGAAGGATATCATGGAAAAGGTTGAGGAAGGTATCACCATCGCCGGAAAAGGTGCAGAGGGTGATGTCAGAGGCTCTTTCTCCAAATATGCAGACCTCACAGAGCGTGCAATTCACGTCCAGAAAACCATAATCAGAAAATTATCAGACCGTGAGTCATGCGTGATTATCGGTCGTTCAGCAGACTATATACTAAAGGAACACAAACCGATTTTACGTATTTTCATATATTCACCGGATGAAGTGAGGATTGAAAACGTAATGAAGAGCCACAATTTGTCGGAGGATGATGCAAAGCTTTTTATCACTGAAAAGGATAAGCGTTATCATAAGCGTCACATGGCGCTGACAGGAAGCAACCGAGGCGACAGACACAACAGGGATATGCTTATAGACAGCAGCCTGTTAGGAGTGGATGGCACAGCAGAGCTTATTGAGTCTCTGGCAAGAAAAGTGGTAGAGAATGAAAGTAAGACAGAAGCTGGAGGTGACAAGTAATGGAACAGAAAAAATCAGAATTTAACAAAGTCCTGAATGCCTGGGACGTACTTGTAATTGCATTTGGAGCCATGATTGGCTGGGGCTGGGTTGTCTCAACCGGAGGCTGGATTGAAAAGGGCGGAGTGCTCGGTGCCGCAATCGGCTTCGTAATCGGCGGTATCATGATATTTTTCGTGGGAATGACCTACGCTGAGCTGACAGCAGCCATGCCTCAGTGCGGTGGCGAGCATGTATTCAGCTACAAGGCAATGGGTTCGACAGGCTCATTCATATGTACGTGGATGATTATCCTTGGATATGTAAGTGTGGCATGCTTTGAGGCGTGCGCTTTCCCAACAATAATCACATATCTGTGGCCGGGCTTTTTGAAGGGCTACCTGTATACGGTAGCAGGCTTTGATATCTACGCTTCATGGCTAATTGTAGCAATAGTTATCGCATTTTTAATTATGATGATAAACATTATTGGCGCAAAGACAGCAGCGATTTTGCAGACTGTACTCACATGTATTATTGGTGGCGCCGGAATTTTGTTGATAATTGCATCGGTAATCAATGGAACAGTTGATAACCTGGACGGACAGATGTTTGCAAGCAGCTCTGCAGGTCTGAACGTAAAGGCAATTATCGGAGTGGCAGCACTTTCACCATTTTATTTTATAGGATTTGACGTAATACCTCAGGCGGCTGAGGAGATCAATGTTCCGGCAAAGAAAATCGGCTCAATACTTATCTTATCAGTAGTTCTGGCAGTTGTGTTCTATGCACTTGTCATTGTTGCGGTAGGTCTTGTCATGGGCCCACAGGCAATTGTTGATTCAGAGCAGGCAACAGGACTTGTCACAGCAGATGCAATGGCTGCCGCTTTCAATACGAAGATAATGGCAAAGGTTATAATAGTCGGCGGAATGTGCGGTATCGTAACCTCATGGAACTCATTTTTGCTCGGTGGCTCGCGTGCCATGTACTCAATGGCAGAGTCATATATGATTCCGAAGTTTTTTGCAAAGCTTCATCCAAAGCACAAGACACCAATCAATGCACTGATTCTCATCGGATCTCTCACAATGCTTGCACCTTTTGCAGGCAGAAAAATGCTTGTATGGATCAGTGATGCCGGCAACTTTGGCTGCTGTGTGGCATATTGCATGGTTGCTCTTTCATTCATTATTCTTCGCAAGAAGGAGCCGGATATGCCAAGACCTTACAAGGTTCCAGCATACAAGTTCTTTGGAACGATGGCGGTCATCATGTCAGGCTTCATGGTTGCAATGTACTGCATACCTGGAAGCGGCGGATCACTTATCGCCCAGGAGTGGGGCATCGTGCTTGCATGGTGTGCGCTCGGCGTGGTATTCTTCGTCTTCTGTAAAAAGAAATACAATGAGTCATTTGGTACACTTGTTGAGCTCATCTCAGATGAGGATGCTGCAACACTTATGCCGGAGGCAGATGAGGTTGAACTGGATAAGGTTATCGATGCTGCAATAGACAGGGTACTTGCCAAGAAAGCAAGCTAGGAAACAGAAAGGACAGATTATATATGGAAACATTTAATTTTTCGGTGCCACAGGACATCACAGTGGGAAAGGGCAGTCTCTCAAAGCTGCCGGAAATAGCAAAAAAGCTTGGAGGTAAGCATGCACTCATCATTTCAGGACCTCATCTTGAGAAGATGGGACTTGTAAAAAAAGCAGCAGATTATCTGGCATCAGTTGACATAAAAGCAGACACTTTTACAGATATAGAGGCAAATCCATCTGTCACAACAGTGGAAAAAGCCACAGCAAAATACCTGGAGTCGGGCGCAGACTTTATCGTGGCATTCGGAGGCGGCTCACCGATGGATGTGGCAAAAGCAGTGGGTGTGGTTGCCAAATATGGCGGAAGCGTCACAGACTATGAGGGAGCACACAAGGTGCCGGGACCAATCGTACCGCTCATTGCGATACCAACCACCGCAGGAACCGGCTCAGAGGTGACAGCATTCTCTGTAATCACAGATCATAGCAGAAACTATAAGCTCACAGTATTCAGTTACGAGATATTGCCAAAATATGCAATCCTTGATGCAGAGCTCATCACAACAGCACCGGCAAGCGTAGCGGCAGCATGCGGAATTGATGCATTTATCCATGCAGAGGAGGCATATGTATCCACAGCGGCATCGCCATTTTCTGATGCACTGGCAGAAAAAGCGATGGCACTCATCGGTAAAAATATCCGCAGATTTGTAGCAAACAGAAACGATATCGAGGCTGCAGAAGCCATGATGACAGGCTCACTTTTTGCAGGAATAGCATTCTCATTTGCAAGGCTTGGAAATGTGCATGCGATGAGTCATCCGGTCAGCGCATTTTTCGATGTGCCTCACGGAGTGGCAAATGCAGTGCTGCTTCCTGTAATCGCAGAGTACAATGCACTTGCAGATCATGGAAAGTATCTGACCATATACAATGATATAAGCCTGATTCCTGCGTATGCGGACGAATTTGAGCCGATGATGCTGATAGATGCAATCAGGGAGCTTTGCACAGACATCGGAATCCCTGAGAATCTGACCATCGCAATCAACAATGCCAGCAAAACCGGAACAGTCACAAAGGAAGAGATAGAAAGCAAGATAGAGCCGATGGCTGTCGATGCCATGAAGAGCGGTAATATTGCTGTCAATCCAAGGGCTTCACGCCAGTGCGATATCGAGATGCTGTATCGCAGGGCACTGTAAAACTTATAAAATACAACATGTAAGGTAACTATTCCGAATAGTTACCTTATATGATTATAAACAGTATAGTTAGAAAATTAAATGCAAAAACGGAGATATGAGTATGGATTATCTGTCACACAATGTATCTGAAAATTTAAAAAGAATACGCCAGTCAAAGGGCATGAGCTTAGATCAGGTAGCGGAACAGACCGGTGTGAGTAAAAGCATGCTTGCTCAGATAGAAAAGGGCACAGCGAATCCATCTATCGGAGTGCTTGGTAAAATCACTAGCGGTCTGCGAATTGAGTTTCAAAGACTTATAGATCCGCCGAGAGTGGACTATGCGCTCATATCTCCGGATGATCTGGTACCGACAAAGGAGCTTTTGGGACAGTACAGGGTATGGACCTGCTTCCCATACGAGGACTCGAGGGAGGTCGAGGTATATCGTATCGACGTGGAGCCGGGCGGCGTGTATACAAGCGGTGGGCACGGCGAGAAAACACGCGAGTATCTTACAGTCACGGACGGTGTGCTGACTGTCGAGTGTCACGATCATGTGCAGGAAATCCATAGGGGACAGGTGTATAAGTTTGAGACCGATCAGCCTCATTTGTATCGCAATGATGGTGATAGGGTGGCAAGCTGCATGTGCTTCTTTTTGGATTATACTAATATTCGGTGAGATTTTCATTGGTTATCCTATTGCATATATAGGTTTACCTATATATAATGATGTACGTTGAGAAACAAATTGTTTTAAAAAGAACATCCCAGGAGAACACCATGCAAACATTAAAGAAATTCATCAAATACTACAAACCCTACAAAGCAGTCTTTTTCATAGACCTGCTTTGCGCAACAATAATCAGTGCCATAGATCTGGCGTTTCCGCAGCTGCTTCGCACGCTGACCAAAACCCTTTTTGCAGGAGCACCGGGAAAAATCGTTTCTGCGCTGATTCCTATTACAATAGGCCTTTTGGTGGCATATATCATACAGACTGCGTGCAGGTATTATGTGACATATGCGGGGCACATGATGGGAGCGAGGATGGAGCGCGACATGAGAAAGGAGCTTTTCGACCAATATGAAAAGCTTTCTTTTTCGTATTATGATCAGAATAATTCAGGACAGATGATGAGCAAGCTCGTATCCGATTTGTTTGATATATCGGAGCTTGCGCATCACGGACCGGAGAATCTTTTTATATCGCTTATAAAGATAATCGGTTCGTTCATTTTTCTGTTTATGATAAACCGTATGCTTGCGGTTCCTATGCTTATTCTTGTGGTACTTATGCTTGTATTTTCATATGGACAGAATAAGAAAATGCAGGAAACCTTTATGGATAACAGGCGAAAAATCGGTGATATTAATTCGAGTCTTCAGGATACTCTGGCGGGCATAAGGGTGGTGCAGTCATTTGCCAATGAGCGTATCGAGCAGGAAAAATTTAACAGAAGTAATGAAAATTTCCTGATTTCAAAGGATGCAAATTACAGATGTATGGGTAGCTTTATGAGCGGAAATGCATTTTTCCAGGGGATGATGTATCTTGTCACACTGGTATTCGGTGGTTTTTTGATAGCGCATGGAAGGATGGAGGCATCCGACCTTGCTATGTATGCGCTGTATATAGGCATCTTTATCAGTCCTATCCAGATACTTGTAGAGCTGACTGAGATGATGCAGAAGGGACTTTCGGGCTTTAGAAGATTCTTAGAGGTGGTGGAAACTGAGCCGGATATAGTTGATGCTGCTGATGCAAAACCGCTTAAAAATGTAAAGGGAAATGTCTGTTACGAGGATGTTTCGTTCCACTATAGCGATGATGATACACTGGTGCTTTCGCATGTATCCTTTGAGATACCGGCAGGAAAATCAATTGCGCTTGTTGGACCGTCAGGAAGCGGAAAGACGACAATATGCTCACTGCTTCCGCGGTTTTATGACGTGACGGAGGGCAGGGTCACAATAGATGGAAATGATGTGAGAAAGCTTACGCTTGAGAGCCTTCGCTCGCAGATTGGACTGGTTTCGCAGGATGTTTATCTGTTTGGCGGAAGTATAAAGGACAATATAGCCTATGGAAAACCGGATGCGACGATGGATGAGATTGTAGATGCGGCCAAAAAGGCGAATATACACGATTTTATCATGGAACTGCCGGATAAATATGATACATTTGTCGGAGAGAGAGGCACCAGATTGTCAGGAGGGCAGAAGCAGAGGATTTCCATTGCGAGGGTGTTCCTTAAAAATCCTCCTGTGCTAATACTTGATGAGGCAACCAGTGCCCTTGACAATGAGAGCGAGCGCTTTATCCAGAAAAGTCTTGAGGAGCTGGCAAAGGACAGAACGACTATCACAATTGCCCACAGACTTTCGACAATCAGAAATGCGGATGAAATTCTCGTGGTAGCTGACTGTGGCATTGCTGAGAGAGGCACACATGAGGAACTTTTGGCACAGGACGGAATATATGCGCGCTATTATGATATGAGCAGGTAGGATTAAGGAAATTTCCACTGATTAATCACAAATGAGGGGCAAAATACCTTTTGACCCTTTAATCATGTTATTATAGCTGCATAAACTAACTATATAGGAGCAGACACTATGCAGGCAATGTTCATAGACGTAGACGGCACTTTAAGCAGTCCGTGCTACAAGGTAAACGGAAAATTTCAGATAGGAATGTCAGATGTGCAGTGGGCAGACTACTGCAGTAAGCATGGTGAGGATACATATGAGTGGTGCCGTCCTGTGATGCAGGTAAAGGAGTATGCCATGAAGGCAAAGGAAAAAGGCACGAAGCTGTATGTGCTTACCACATCAGGCACAAAAATCGAGACAGCTGCAAAGCGCAGATTTTTAGACAGATACTATGCAGGTATGTTTGATGACATCTATGCGGTGGAGCATGATGATGACAAGGTCAGGTTCATTCTTAAAAAAGCAGCAGAGCTTGGGATTGAACCGTCGGACTGTGAGCTTGTGGAGGATACATACCGCATACTTTTGCAGACAGTGACGGAGGGGATTAAATCCACTCACATCACAACGATTCTCACAGGCGGATGTGAACGGTAACCAAAAATTTTCCACGGTCTATAAAGAAATAAAAAAAACATCCGATAAAGATGACGGCAACAAAGCAGCACAGCTTATAGTTGAGGATGACTACAAGGTGCACTTATGTCGAAAGTTGCGACCGAAACCAATTGAATGAGAGTTCTATCAAGGCTATAATTGAACCAGTACAGCGATATAACTTTTTCGCAGTGCTGGTTCTTTTCGATGTGCCAAAAGCGTATAGCGAATAAAATATAATTTCAGACAGGAGGACTTCAATTTGGAGAAAGTACGTTACATGATTTCCGATGCGGCAGCTGCCGTGGATGTGGAGACTCATGTGTTGCGTTACTGGGAGGATGAGCTGGGACTTGATGTGCCCAGAAATGAACTTGGTCACAGATACTATACGAGAGATAATATAAAGCAGTTTTTAAGGATAAAGGAGCTCAAGGAGAAGGGCTATCAGCTTCGCGCAATCCGCGATATGCTTCATTCGGATGCACCAGGTGAGCCATTAAATCCACCGAATCCTGCGGCTATGGAAAAATCCGTGCAGCCTGTAAATTACACGAATATCACAAATCAGACGGTGAAACAGGAGATGTCAGGGTATAATCCGGCATATCACGATGAACTGCCGGGATACAATCATACATATCGAAGCCGCACGGCAGATGAGCGTATGGATGAGTTTCGCGAGCTGATGAGCAATATCGTGGGGAGAGCTATAGCACTGAACAATGAGGAGCTGAGTCAGCAGATATCCACTGATGTGCAGGAGCGGATATTAAAGGAAATGAACTATCTGATGCGCGAACAGGATATTGCGCAGGAGGAGAGATATAAAAAGCTGGATGCTGCCATACGCGGAAATCTGCGTAGAAAGGGGCTTTTTTCAAGGAAAAGGAACGCGGACATGCCTGCAGATACAAAAATAAGCGCTGCAGACACCAAGGGAAAGAAGGGGCGCGACAAGACGCATACGCATGAGCTTAATCCGGTGAGACTGTAGAGCATGCATGACAACGCTTACACTATAAAAATAATTACTGCAAAAACGCTTACAGTATAAAAATGATTACAATACAAAGACGATTACAACATAAAAAGACGACCCATAACAGGTCGTCTTTCTTTCTTACAGTATGCTAAAAATTAGCCCTGGCTGATTGCTCCAGTTGGGCAAACACCAGCACATGTACCACAATCGAGACAAGAATCTGCATCGATTACGTACTGTGAATCACCAGCAGAGATAGCTCCTACTGGGCACTCACCAGCACATGTACCACAGCTAACGCATGAATCAGAAATTACGTATGCCATAATGAAATCCTCCTTATAAAATAATGATCATTATTCGCCGTTATTGGCTTATCTGCATTGTAGTACAAAACACAGAATAATGCAATGCCAAATAAAATTGTACTTACTTTTACACAATCTTATATAAAAATTACTAAATATTGAGTAAAACTTGAAATGCTATTGTTACTATTGTATAATAAATAGAAAACAATTCAGAACCTCCGAGAACAAAAGCTGATACATCATGTTTACATGTAAGCAGCAGATGTTCCTGCTTTCGAGGTGGCTCTGAAGTGTTACAATAAAAACACATGATTATTTAGAAAAACTGGTGTTTGCACATGGTATATTACTGTAGTATGTGCGGTGAGGATATAAAATGGAAACAAAAATTATAAAAATAGATCAGGACAATTTAGACCATAAGCTCATGCAGGAGGCAGGTGATTTGATTGCAGCCGGTGAGCTTGTAGCGTTTCCGACAGAGACAGTGTATGGGCTTGGTGGTGATGCTTTAGATCCGGAGGCATCAAAGAAGATATACAGTGCAAAGGGGCGTCCGTCGGACAATCCGCTTATCGTACACATATCGGATTTTTCGGATTTGGAGCGTATCGCAAAGACAGTGCCGGAGGATGCAAGGAAGCTTTCGGATGCTTTCTGGCCGGGACCTCTTACCATGATAGTGGAGAAGGGCGATGCAGTGCCTTATGCCACAACAGGCGGCATGGACACGGTAGCTGTGCGTATGCCGAATCATCCTATAGCGCTTGATCTCATAAGAAGAAGCGGCTGCCTTATCGCGGCGCCAAGCGCCAACACATCCGGCAGACCGAGCCCTACAGAGGCTGCACATGTGGCTGAGGATCTAAGCGGCAAAATAGCCATGATTATAGACGGAGGACCGGTTGGCATAGGAATAGAGTCCACCATCATTGACCTGACAGAGGATACACCTATGGTGCTGCGCCCGGGCTATATCACACCACAGATGCTTTCAAAGGTATTAGGCAAAGAGGTTATCGTAGATCCGGGAATCATAGCGGCAGATGACACGAGAAAGCCAAAGGCACCCGGCATGAAGTACAAGCACTATGCGCCAAAGGCTGACATGGTCATCGTGGACGGTACGAGAAAGCATGTGATTGCAAAGATAAATGAGCTTGTGGCTTCGCACAGGGATGATGGCAAAAAGATAGCAGTCATTGCGACAGAGGAGACAAAGCAGTTTTACGATGCAGATGTTGTCCTGTCGATGGGAAGCAGGGCGGATGAGGATTCGATAGCCCATGAGCTTTACCGTATATTAAGGGATTGTGATGAGCTCGATGTGGATGTGATTTTCTCGGAGAGCTTCTCCACACCACGTATAGGACAGGCCATCATGAACCGTATGCTAAAGGCGGCAGGTCATCAGGTGATAGACACACATGTGAAGTATGACAAAATCATTTTTGTCGCACAGACCGGCACATGCAGGGAGCAGATGGCAAAGGGCATCATGAACGACTTTGTACTCAAGGTGCCGATGGAGATTGAGGCGAGAGGACTTGTTGTCCAGTTTCCGGAGCCGGTCAATCAGAAGGCAGAGGCAGTGCTCATAAGCAATGGCATTTCCACGGAGGGCATGGTGTCAACGCAGCTTGAGGAATCGGATATCACGGAGAGTACTATGGTATTTACCATGGAGTCATCACAGCGCGAGCGCATTATAGAAAGCTTTGCCGATATCGACCCGGAGCAGGTCTTTGTGCTTTCACAGTATGTGGGCGATGAGCTTGAGATACTGGATCCTTATGGCGGCACACTTCAAAGCTATGGACTGTGCTATGAAAGCCTCAGGGCTACGCTTAAGAAGCTGGTAAAGCGCTTAAATGCAAATACATAAAAGACAAACAAATATAACACAATATAAGACAAAGGAGAACAAATATTATGGGTAAGGTAGTAGTTATGGATCATCCGCTGATTCAGCACAAGATTGGAATTATGAGAAGAACCGACACAGGTTCAAAGGATTTCAGAACACTTGTCAGCGAGGTTGCGATGCTTGAGTGCTACGAGGCAACAAGAGATCTGGAGCTTACAGATGTGGAGATTGAGACTCCTATCTGTAAGGCCACTGTAAAGGAATTAAAGGGCAAAAAGCTTGCAGTTGTTCCTATCTTAAGAGCCGGACTTGGTATGGTGGAGGGCATGCTTGAGCTCATCCCTGCCGCAAAGGTTGGACACATCGGCATGTATCGTGACCCGGAGACAGCAGAGCCTATCGAGTACTATTGCAAGCTTCCGGCAGACTGCGCAAACAGAGAGGTATTTGTGGTAGATCCGATGCTCGCAACAGGTGGTTCAGCAGTGGCAGCACTTGATATGCTCAAAAAGCGCGGTGTGAAAAACATCCACTTTATGTGCATAATTGCAGCTCCTGAGGGAGTAAAGAGACTCACAGAGGAACATCCTGATGTGGATGTATATATAGGAGCGCTCGATGATCATCTCAATGAGCACAAATATATTGTGCCGGGACTCGGAGATGCAGGAGACAGAATTTTCGGAACCAAGTAATAAAATGTGTGATAGACCATATTGAATGGAGGTGTATATATGGGAGCTTCGGAAAAGAGAAAGGATTATATCTCATGGGATGAGTATTTTATGGGCATAGCGATGCTTTCAGGCATGCGCTCGAAGGATCCGAATACCCAGGTGGGTGCGTGCATAGTGGACCCGGAGCACAAGATACTCTCCATGGGCTATAACGGCTTTCCTCTTGGCTGCTCAGATGATGAGTTCACCTGGGCCAGAGAGGGAGAGGATAACAAGTATTTCTATTCTACACACAGCGAGCTCAATGCCATCTTAAACTACAGGGGTGGAAGCCTTGAGGGAGCGACCATATATGTCACCCTGTTTCCGTGCAATGAGTGCGCTAAGGCAATCATACAGTCCGGCATCAGGGAAGTAGTCTACGACTGTGACAAATACGAGGGCACGGCCAGCGTGACAGCTTCAAAGAGGATGCTGAGGGCAGCGGGCGTTACAATTCGCAGGTATGAGCACACAGGCCGTGAGGTGACGCTTGTGCTGTAGCACTTGTGGTGTACACAGAGACTTTTGACATTGGAGCATTCGTTGTGAATAGTGATAATACTGCAATTGTTATGTTAAATTGATGTGATTTGACATGAAACACATGTATTTTTTATGCATTTTACACATAAAAATGTAGACAAAAGCAATAAAAATGATATAATAATTTGTATATGAAAAGAGATAATAAGAAAGAGGTAATGAATGCACTTATCATGGTTTTCCAGTTTGGAATCAACATGATTGTGCCGATATTTCTCTGCACACTGGCCGGTGTGTGGATTGGGAAAAAGACCGGAGCGGACTGGGTAACTGTTCCATTGTTTTTCATTGGAGCGTTTGCGGGGGCAAACAATATATACCGCATGGTTCAAAAATTCCTGAAGCAAGAGGATGATGGCAGAGCCGTCAGACACACACCGGGCAGGCAGAGTACTACGGAAACAGAGATATCAGACAGTATTAGCAGGGTAGAGAAGGATGTTAAAAAGAATAAATGACGCATTGCCGGGACTTGTATTTGGGATAGTTTTTTACGGGATTGTTGTGCAGCTTATTGGGGTATGGTTTGTCACAGACAAAATTTCATATTCTATCGGCTTATGGTATGGGATAGCGATAGCTGTTGGTATGGCTGTCAATATCGCCACAGTCATATATGACGCGACCGCCATATATGGACAAAAGGATGCCAATCGCAGGATCGTAGCAAAATCACTTTTAAGGTATATTGTTGTTGCGGTCCTGTTATTTATATTGGGACTATTTGATTTTGGAAATCTGATAATGGCCTTTGTCGGTATGCTGGGACTCAAGATTTCAGCGTATTTACAGCCTTTATTTATGAAGGTGACAGACAGATTTTCCGGGAGAAGTGATGCATCTTCCGCCGGCGAAATGGAGACAGAGTAGCGAAACAGCAGGTAAACTTAATAAGGAGGAGGTGATAATGTGAATCAGGCGATTTTACTGGAAAGTAACGCAGACAATATCGACTTTATGATCCATGGTATTTTTTCGATAAAGGTATTCGGTCAGGAGGTCTGGATTACCACATCGCATGCCTGTATCCTCATAGTGATGGCCATTATGGTCATATTCGCTATAGTGGCAAACAGGAAGCTTAAAAAAGCAAAGGAAGTACCGGACGGCTTTCAGAATATCATCGAGCTTATCGTAGAGATGCTCGACAAGATGGTTGAGGGAACCATGGGTAAGTGGGCTCCGAGGTTTGTAAACTATATCAGCACGATTTTTATATTTATACTGATGAGTAATATCTCAGGCTTGTTTGGCTTAAGACCACCGACAGCCGACTACGGAACCACACTGGCGCTTGCACTTATTACATTTTTCATGATCAGATTCAATAAGGCTAAGCATCAAAGCGCAAAGGATATCTGGACCGGTATGTGTTCACCACTGCCGCCGTGGCTGCCTATATGGGCGCCAATCAACATTATCAGTGAGATTGCAATTCCTATCTCATTATCATTGCGTTTGTTCGCCAATGTGTTGTCAGGAACTGTTATCATGGCGCTGGTATATGGTCTGCTAAGGTTTATAGCCATAGCGTGGCCGTCAGTACTGCATGTATACTTTGATTTGTTCTCAGGAGCAATTCAGACATATGTATTCTGTATGCTGACAATGACATACGTTACACAGGCATGTGAGACGGATGAGTAAAACTATAAGATGTATTTTTAGGAGGATTCAATTATGGATATCAATGGACAGGATTTAATCAGAGCATGCTCAGCAATCGGTGCAGGTTTGGCAGTTATCGCCGGAATCGGACCTGGTGCAGAAGCACAGGCTCATGCTCCGAACGAAAAAACATGGAAAATCGACCTTGTAAGATGCGCTGCTGTATACGCTGCTCTTCCAACTGCATACTGCAAATAATAAATAAATTTTCAAATTTTTTTAGGCGACGGATTTCCTATCATCCTAAAGGCTTAATATGTGTCCGGACAGAATCCCTGCTGTAACAGGCAGGGACACAAGATAAACAGATACAGCCGGATAACCGGTGTTCTGCCAAACGCAGAGATTCAATTATTTCATATCAGGAAAGGATAAGCTATCAAAGCATAGCAGGTATTGATTTTATGAAAACATTACAGGATTACATTGATAAATTAAACAGCTTAAACTTCAAAGAAATGTACAACAACGATTTCTTCTGGACATGGGACAAAACAGATGATGAACTGGAAGCTGTTTTCACAGTTGCTGATGCTCTCCGTTTCATGAGAGAGAACAATATCTCCACAAAAGTATTCGAGAGTGGTCTTGGAATCTCTATCTTCCGCGATAACTCCACACGTACACGTTTCTCTTTTGCTTCCGCATGTAATCTTCTTGGTCTGGAAGTACAGGATCTTGATGAAAAGAAATCTCAGATCGCTCATGGTGAAACTGTTCGTGAAACAGCAAACATGGTGTCTTTCATGGCTGATGTGATCGGTATCCGTGATGATATGTACATCGGAAAAGGACATGCTTACCAGAAAGAATTCATGGAAGCTGTTACAGAAGGAAACAAAGACGGTATCCTTGAGCAGAGACCTACTCTTGTAAACCTTCAGTGCGACGTTGACCATCCGACACAGTGTATGGCAGATATGCTGCACATCATCCATGAATTCGGCGGTGTTGAGAATCTGAAAGGCAAAAAGATCGCTATGACATGGGCTTACTCTCCATCCTATGGTAAACCACTCTCCGTTCCGCAGGGCGTTATCGGTCTGATGACACGTTTCGGCATGGACGTTGTTCTTGCTCATCCGGAAGGATATGATGTAATGCCGGAAGTTGAAGAGATCGCCAAAAAGAATGCTGAGAAAAACGGCGGATCCTTCACAAAGACAAACGATATGGCTGAAGCTTTCAAAGATGCTGATATCGTATATCCAAAGAGCTGGGCTCCATTTGCAGCTATGGAAAAACGTACAGAGCTTTATGGAAACGGAGATACAGAAGGTATCAAAGCTCTTGAGAAAGAACTTCTTGCTCAGAATGCAGAGCACAAAGACTGGGCTTGTACAGAAGAGCTCATGGCTACAACAAAAGACGGAAAAGCTCTTTACATGCACTGTCTGCCAGCTGACATCTCAGGCGTAAGCTGTGAAGAAGGTGAAGTTGACGCTTCCGTATTCGATCGTTACAGAGATCCACTTTACAAAGAAGCTAGCTTCAAACCATACATCATCGCAGCTATGATCTTCCTTGCTAAATTCGAGAACCCACAGGAAATCCTGAAGAAGCTCGAAGAAAGAGGAATGTCCAGAATTTTTGAGTAAGTTTAAATTTCTCAGACAAAAATAGTTTCACAGTTACCTTAATTAGTAACTTATTGTACAGGCCTGAATCTTTCAGACCTGTACAATACCTTTACAGTAAATACGGAGGATCCTAAGATGGAAAAGAAAAAACGTATTGTCATTGCCCTCGGCGGAAATGCCCTTGGCAATACTCTTCCTGAGCAGATGGCTGCTGTTAAGATTACAGCACGCGCGATCGTAGACCTGATTCAGGAAGGCTGCGAAGTAGTCGTAGCACACGGCAATGGTCCTCAGGTTGGTATGATCAACAACGCTATGATCGCATTAACACATGAGGATGAGAAACAGCCAAACACACCACTTTCTGTATGTGTTGCAATGAGCCAGGCTTACATCGGATATGACCTGCAGAATGCCCTGAGAGAAGAATTGTTCAACAGAGGAATCCATGATATTCCGGTTGCTACAATGATCACTCAGGTTCGTGTAGATGCTGATGATCCGGCTTTCGAAACACCATCCAAGCCAATCGGTAAATTCCTTTCTAAGGAAGAAGCTGATGTTATGGCTGAGAAATATGATTATATCATGAAAGAAGATGCAGGACGCGGATACCGTCGTGTTGTAGCTTCTCCAAAACCGCAGGAGATCGTTGAGATCGGTACAATCCGTACAATGGTTGACTCCGGTGACCTTGTAATTGCCTGTGGCGGCGGTGGAATCCCGGTTATGCGCCAGGGCAACCACCTGAAAGGTGCAAGTGCAGTCATTGATAAAGACTTTGCCAGTGCTCTCCTTGCCAAAGAGCTCGACGCAGACTTCCTTATCATTCTGACTGCTGTAGAGAAAGTTGCACTGAACTACGGAAAGCCGGATGAGAAATGGCTTGACGATGTGACAGTTGAAGAAGCGAAACAGTATGTAGAAGAAGGACATTTCGCTCCTGGTTCTATGCTTCCTAAGGTACAGGCAGCTCTTGACTTTGCTGAATCCAAACCTGGAAGACAGTCACTGATCACACTGCTTGAGAAAGCAAAAGACGGAATTCTTGGTGAGACTGGAACAAGAATCCACCTTTAATATTGAAAAATCGATTGAATAAGTCAATTACTTAAAACTCCTAAAATAGAAAATGAAAAAACCTCAGAGAACAGTGCTGCAACACCCGAACCTGAGGTTTTTTCATGTGTTTTATATGATTTTATTTCCTCTGACGTATTTTGCTTTCACTTCTCTCTCATCAGCAAGATAAATCATTCTTTCCAAACGATCTTTCACACTCGTCTGACGGGAGGATTCAAGTCTGCTGTCATCTAATACAACAGCATCGAATTCATATCCTTCTTCAAAACTTCCGACTTTTCCGAAGAAGGATCCGCCACCCTTAGTTGCCATATAGAATGCTTCTTCTGACTTCAATGCCGGATATTTCTGATCGACAAGTCTCCAGCGCATCTTTGACATCTGAATTGCATGTGCCATTGCCCGGAAAAGATTCTCTGTCGATCCTCCTGCGACATCACTTCCAAGTCCTACAGAAAGTCCTTCTTCCAGATAACGTTTTACCGGTGCAATTCCGGAAGAAAGATTCTCATTTGATTCCGGACAATGTGCTACATACACACCGTTCTCTTTCATTCTCTGGATTTCTTCTTCCGTACTGTATACGCAATGCGCCATAACCGTCGGTGCATCTGCTCCAAACAGACCAAAATGATCATATGCATCTCCATAAAACTCTGCATATGGACAAAGTTCTTTTACCCATTCGATCTCTGATAAATTCTCTGATAAATGTGACTGCACCGGAATCTGGTAACGCATCTGAACCATCTTCAGCATATCTAGAAGCTCATCCGTACAGCTCGGAATAAAACGAGGTGTCAGGATCGGCAGCGTATTTTTATACTTTTTATGCTGCACATCCTTCATCCATTCAACTGTTTCTTCCGCAGACTCTTGTGTACCTTCACGAAGCTCATCCGGTGAATTTCTGTCCATATTCACTTTTCCGACCATCGTGACCAGACCGCTTTTTTCCAGATGATCCATCAGAACAAGTGTCGATCTTCTATGAATTGTCCCAAAGACGCATGCTCTTGTTGTTGAACTATGTTTCAAGTTCTTGGCAAACTTCGCATACGCCTCATTCGCATATAATACATCCTTGTATTTTGCTTCCTCCGGAAATGTATTCGTCTCTAGCCACTCCAGAAGTTCCAGATCCATCCCTGTACCGCGGAATGTATACTGCGGTGCATGTATATGCAGATCTGTCATTCCCGGAATAATCAGACAATCTCCATGATCCTCAATTGGTTCCCCTCCAAGTCGGAATGGAAGTGTCTGATAGATTCCTTCTACTTTTCCATCTTTACACACAAGATAACCTTGTTCGCATATCTCAAATTCATCTTTCGTCTTTGTATAGATAATATTTCCTTTTAAAATTTTGATATCATCCATCTTTCTTATTCTCCAATTTCAATTACTACTATCATTTTAACTTTTTTCAGAGCGCTTATTTTACCCTTTCGAGCATAACTTCAACAACGCCGCCACAGACCATACCTTCATCCTCTGCTGCCTCTGCTGTCATATCTACCTTGCATACCTGGAATCCTTCCTGCTCCGTACGGATCATGAGGAGTGCTTTCTGAATAATCTCACTTTCCACACACCCTCCACCGATTGTATCGATGATCCTTCCATCTCCGCATACAAGCATCTTTGTTCCTACGCCACGTGGTGCAGAACCTTTTCTGGAAATAATTGTCGCAAGCACTTTTCCACACTCATCTTCTTTCAGAATTTCTTCAAGAAGCTCACTGGAATATCCACCGCTCTTTGCACGACTGTTTTTAATCTGAATGATTTCTGCCATAATAGACACCGCGATCTCTTCCGGCGTCTCAGCAGCGATCTTCAACCCAATCGGCGTATGGACTGCTTCAAGCACATCTCTCTCAAACCCTTCTGCCTCCAGCTGGTCTTTTACGATTGCAGTTCTTCTCTTACTTCCCATCATTCCAACATAAGCTCTTGGCTTTCCAAGGATTGTTCTGAGACAATCTGTGTCATATCTGTGACCTCTTGTAACAATAACAAACCATGTATCTGTATCTCCTTTGATCTTTGCAAGACCATCTTCAAATGGTTCGCAATAGACCTGGTCAGCCTCTGCTCTTCTCGCATCATCGGCAAATTTCGGACGGTCTTCTACCACCGTAACATGGAATCCAAGCATCTTTCCCATGCGAATGATTGGCATAGATACATGCCCTGCCCCGCAGATCACCAGCTTCGCCGGACGGCTGATACGCTCCTGGAAAATACGTTCACCTTTTTCATCTACAAAAACACTGTCTGTATCCTTCGGTTCACCTTTTAACAGAATTTTCTTTCCTGCTTCAGCACCATCAATCCGAGTCTGTGCCCAAAGCTCTTCTTTTGCTTCTGCAAGATATTC
>ENA-OPSJ01001295-OPSJ01001295.1-human-gut-metagenome-genome-assembly--contig:-NODE-1295-length-19238-cov-2.544493_pt1 | contig 19238 bp, 9 predicted proteins | sample MGYA00241801_ERZ501893 | MGnify/ENA primary metagenome ERZ501893 (study PRJEB25962, sample SAMEA2042219) | human gut metagenome | biome: human gut; feature: human-associated habitat; material: faeces...
TCCTTGTTGACTTGCTCTTTGCTGCTCCGTGTGGTGACATACCAGTTAATGAGCCCGCCGACCAACAAGGGCAAGTTCAGTTCGAGCGGAATGAACATGCCCAAAGCGAAGGCAAGGGCCGAAACGTTGAAAAGGGTGAGAAGGATGGCAAGGGCCGCGCCGATGCCGTAAAGCAACCAGGGAGCACCCGCACCGCTCATCAGCGGTTCGATGACGGCGGCCATGGCGTTGGCTTGAGGTGCAGCAAGTTGTCCGCTGGTGAATCCGTAAGTGTCATTCAATATCATGATGACTCCGGCCACGGTGGCGGCTGATACAAGGGTACCCAGAAACTTGAACGTTTCTTGTTTCTTGGGCGTGCTGCCCAGCCAGTAGCCGATTTTCAAGTCGGTGATGAAACTTCCGGCCGTGGAGAGGGCGGTGCAGACTACTCCGCCCATAATCAGTGCGGCCACCATGCCAACCGGACCTTTCAGGCCGACGGCCACCATGATGACGGAAGCCAGGATGAGGGTCATCAGCGTCATTCCGGATACAGGGTTGCTGCCGACAATCGCAATGGCGTTGGCCGCAACCGTAGTGAAGAGAAAAGCGATAACGGCTACGAGAAGCACTCCGGTGAGCGTGAAGAGCAGGTTGCCTTCCATGACCCCGAAATAGAAAAACAACAGGATGGCTGCCAAGGTCAGGAGAGAGCCGACAGCAATGATTTTCATCGATAAATCCTTTTGTGTCCGGGGAACGGCCGTGTCGCTCTTCCCCTTGCCTTTCATTTCTTGTGCAGCCAGACCCACAGCCCCCATGATGATTTTGCGGCTTTTGAAAATGCCGATGATACCGGCCATGGCGATACCGCCGATACCGATGCTTTTGGCATATTGGAAGATTTGTTCGGCACTGGCTTGGGAGGCTGTAACGGAAGAACTTCCGGCACTCACGACGAGGTCGGGGAACAACCATGAAATGGCCGGGACGATAACCCACCATACGGCCACGGAACCGCAACAAATGATGAGCGCATATTTCAAGCCCACGATGTATCCCATACCCAGAACGGCCGCCCCCGTATTGATTTTAAAGACAAGTTTGGTCTTGTCCGCCAGCGCTTGCCCCCATTCCAGACAACGGGACGTGACGCTCTCGTTCCACCAGCCTACTGTAGCGATGATGAAATCATAAATGCCGCCTACGACTCCGGCCACGAGGAGCGGTAAAGCCTGATTGCCGCCTTTCTCTCCGGAAACCAATACTTGCGTGGAGGCCGTGGCTTCGGGAAAGGGATATTTGCCGTGCATGTCTTTCACGAAATACTTGCGGAAAGGGATGAGGAAAAGGATGCCCAAGACTCCTCCCAACACGGAGGCGATGAACACTTCTATGAAGTTCACCGTCATTTCCGGATATTTGTCTTGCAGGATATAGAGGGCAGGCAAGGTGAATATGGCTCCGGCCACAATCATACCGGAACATGCCCCGATGCTCTGGATGATGACGTTCTCTCCCAATGCCCCTTTCCGGTGGGTGGCTCCCGTCACCCCTATCGCGATAATCGTGATGGGAATGGCCGCCTCGAACACTTGCCCTACTTTCAGTCCTAAATAGGCTGATGCGGCCGAAAAGACCACGGCCATGAGCACGCCCCACAATACCGACCACACGGTTACTTCCTTATACGTGCGATCCGGTGACATCAGAGGTTCATACTGCTCGCCTTTTTTGAGTTCCCGGAAGGCGTTTTCCGGCACTCCTGTCTGTTGCTTTGCGTTTTCCATTCAATCGTTGTTTTTATGAATTTTTATAAATTGCGACAAAGATATATATTTCACGGCAGAATGTACTTTCTTCTTTTGTAGAATTTCTTTAAATAGTTTAATTTATAATGTGAATCCCTCGCTATTCACTAATTTTGCAGTTCAATTTAAAAGAAATCGCATGCTGCTGAAGCTTTATCATAGATACATATTATTGTTTTTAGTCTTGATGTGCTTTGTCCCGCATACCCTGAAAGCACAAATTCGGGGACGGGTGACGGATGCCGACACGGGAGAACCTATTCCGTCGGTCAACGTATACTACGGGAAACAAAAGACTGTGGGAACCACAACCAATGACAAAGGCAGATACACTTTGCAAACACCGGATAAAGGAGACACCCTTGTGTTTTCTTATGTCGGCTACCAGACGTATAAGGCATATATAAAGGCCGGAGAGAAAAAAACATTGAATGTCAAGCTTCAGAATTTGGACAAGGAATTGTCTGAGTTACTGGTAAAGCCGAAAAAGAGACGATATAGCCGCAAAGACAATCCTGCGGTGGAATTGATGCGGAAAGTGATTGCGGCCAAAGAGAAAAGCGACTTGAGACAGAACGACTATTACCGTTATGACAAGTATCAGCGTATCACTTTCGGCTTCAACAATATCACGCAACACTTTATCGACAGCAGTTTTTTACGCAAATATCCGTTGTTGGTCAAACAGGTGGAATTCTGTCCGCAGACCCAAACCAACATCCTCCCCCTGACCTATAATGAGACTTCGTCGGAACATATATACAGGAAACAACCGGAGGCGGAACGGAATTTCATCCGGGGAACGAACTCGGAAGGCTTGAATGAACTGTTCGCCACGGGGGACATCGTGAACGTGGTCCTTCAGCGTTTCTTCGCCGACGTGAACATTTACGATAATTCGATCAATCTTTTGGAGCGTTACTTCACCAGTCCCTTGTCTTCTACCAACGCCATTTCTTTTTATCAGTATTACATCATGGATACTCTGGACGTGGAAGGAGACAAGTGCATCGAATTGAGCTTCATTCCTCAGAATCCGCAGGATTTCGGATTCTCGGGACGGTTGTGGGTCTTGGACGACGGGACTTATCAGGTGAAACGTTGTCTGGTCAACCTGCCGCTCCGTTCGAGTGTGAACTTTATCAGCAATCTGGTGATAGAACAGGATTTTTCTACACTCCCCAACGGTCAGCGGGTATTGGTGAAAGACAATATGATTGCAGAACTGGGCGCATTGAAGAAATACCATAATATGCTGATTAAGCGTACCACGGCTTATACCGGATTCGACTTTTCTCCCATTCCCGGCGAGAGATTCGACCAACGCGAACAGCCAAGGGAAGGTACACCGGTCATCAAAGACGAAGACTTTTGGACACAGCACCGGACGGACACCTTGACCCGTTCGGAAGCCAACATGTCCACCATGGTACGGGATATGACCCGCAAGAAAGGCTTCGGATGGGTGATTTGGATTGTCCGGGCCTTCGTGGAAAACTACGTGGAAACTTCGCCTCCGGGAAAAAAGAATTATGTGGATTTCGGGCCGGTCAACACGGTTGTTTCGTCCAATTTTATAGATAAGGTACGTTTCCGGGCCAGTGCGCAGACCACGGCCAACCTGAGCCCCCATCTTTTCCTGAAAGGATATGCGGCATACGGAGTACGGGACAAGAAATGGAAATACGAAGGAGAAGTGGAGTATTCGTTTTTGAAGAAACAATATTCGCCGGAAGAGTTTCCGCGAAACTCGATAGCGATTTCTACCCGTTACGACGTAATGGCTCCCTCAGATGCCATGTTGCCTACGGACAAAGACAATGTGTTCACGTCGCTCAAGACGCAAACCATCGACCAGATGTCTTATTTCCGCCAATACAACATACGTTATGTGTATGAATTCGACAACCATTTCGGAATTACGGCACAATTGCGCCATATCACTCAAAACCCGACAGGCACGCTGTTCTATCGTACGCTGGGCGGACAAATAGTGCCGAAACTGACGCAAAGCGAGGCGACGTTGAGTTTGCGTTACGCGCCGGGCGAAAAGGTGGTAGTCACGAAACAAAGACGTCATCCGGTCAATCACAATTATCCTATTTACACGTTAATGCACACGACCGGCTTCAAAGATGTTTTGGGAGGGGACTATGCTTCCAACTACACGGAACTGTCCGTGACAAAGCGTTTCTGGTTGAACTCATACGGGCGCATCGATATTTACGGTCGTGCGGGAGCGCAATGGAACAGGGTACCGTTTCCGTTGTTGATTACGCCTGCGGCGAATAATTCATATATCATACAGCGCAGCATGTTCAATATGATTAACAACATGGAATTCATGAACGACCGTTTCGTCTCGTTGGACGTGCAATGGGATTTGAGCGGCAAGCTGTTCAACCGGATACCCTTACTCAAACATCTGAAATGGCGTGAGGTGATAGGTTTCAAGACGCTTTACGGCACGTTGACGGACAAGAACAACCCCTTTAAACAAGGAAGCCAAAGCGATTTGTTCGAGTTCCCGTCACGAAACGGACAACCGACCAGTTTCGTAATGGGGGACACTCCCTATATGGAACTGAATGTGGGTATTCACAATATCTTCAAGATACTTCGTGTGGACTACGTACGCCGGTTGAATTATCTGAACGCACCCAATGCCAAGAAGAACGGCGTGAGATTCGTATTGCAGTTTGACTTTTAAGGAGGATTTGACATGGCAGCACCTTTGGCAGAAAGATTACGTCCGCAAACGCTGGACGATTACATCGGACAAAAGCATTTGGTCGGTCCGGATGCCGTTTTACGTAAGATGATAGATTCCGGTCGTATTTCTTCATTTATTTTATGGGGACCGCCGGGTGTCGGCAAAACAACTTTGGCGCAAATCATTGCCCACAGGCTCGAAACGCCGTTTTACACGCTGAGTGCGGTAACAAGTGGTGTGAAGGATGTCCGCGAGGTGATAGAAAAGGCTCGGAACAACCGTTTCTTTACCCAGGCCAGTCCGATTCTTTTCATTGACGAAATCCATCGTTTCAGCAAATCCCAGCAGGACTCTCTCTTGGGGGCTGTGGAGCAGGGAACAGTCACGCTGATCGGAGCCACGACGGAAAATCCGTCTTTCGAGGTCATACGCCCGCTTTTGTCCCGTTGCCAGTTGTATGTCTTGAAAAGTCTGACGAAAGATGACCTGTTGGAATTGCTGCACAAGGCTGTGGAAAGAGATATCATACTGAAAACGAAACATATCGAATTTCGTGAGACGGATGCCATGCTCCGGTATAGCGGAGGAGACGCCCGCAAGCTGCTGAATATTCTTGAACTGGTGGTAGAGGCTGACGGAACGGACCAAGTGGTTATCACGGACGCCGTCGTAGCCGAAAGACTTCAGCAAAACCCGTTGGCATACGATAAGGGTGGAGAATTGCACTATGACATCATATCGGCTTTCATCAAAAGTATTCGGGGGAGCGATCCGGACGCCGCTTTGTACTGGTTGGCACGAATGATAGAAGGTGGGGAAGACCCCTCGTTTATCGCGCGGCGACTGGTCATTTCCGCCAGTGAAGACATAGGTTTGGCCAATCCGAATGCACTGCTTTTGGCCAATGCCGCTTTTGAAGCTGTCATGAAGATAGGATGGCCGGAAGGGCGTATCCCTTTGGCCGAGGCTACGGTCTATCTGGCAACCAGTCCGAAAAGCAACTCGGCTTATAAGGGTATCAATGATGCCTTGCAGCTCGTACGGCAAACCGGGAATTTGCCTGTACCGTTGCACTTGCGCAATGCGCCTACCCAACTTATGGAAGAATTGGGGTACGGCAAGGACTATAAGTATGCACATGACTATCAGGGGCATTTCGTGGAACAGCAATTTTTACCCGATGACATTCGTAACAAAAGAATCTGGCATGCCCAAGAGAATGCGGCGGAAGCTAAATTGCAGGAACGAATGCTGCATTTATGGAAAGACCGTTATAAATAATTTTTGCCTTATCCCCTCTCCACGGAGTTTATGAAAACACCTTTCATCTTTCAGAGTAAAAGGCAATTTGTTGATGTATAGTGCGTTACGGCATGAAGGATAAAAGAGTCATCTTTCAGTTTCCCTTCATGACCGTGAACAGTGGAAAGTTTGGCTTACGTTATTGAATCGTTCGGCTGAGAAAAAAAGTGTTTCTTCAGCCAAACGATTTTCCAATCTCAGGAGATTGAAATGACAGGCGGCTGAAGGATGACTGAAACATCTTTCAGGTTTCAATATCTTCATTATGAATATGATAGACTCTATCCTGAAGGATGAAGGATGTTTTTGCAAATTCTATTGCGCTAATCTGTGTTTTTTGTGAGGCTGTTCCATGGAATTTTGCTAACTTTGTCTTTTCATATCTACATTGTTAAATAGAAAACGCTACAAATACAGATGAAAAGCGATATAGAAATTGCCCGCGAGTGCCGATTGAAGCCGATTGAAGACATTGCCCGCCAAGTACAGATTCCTGTGGATGAATTGGAACATTATGGGAAATACATTGCCAAAGTACCGGAATCACTGATTGACGAGAAAAAAGTCGAAAACAGTAATTTGATTTTGGTTACGGCCATTACTCCCACGAAAGCCGGTATAGGCAAGACTACCGTTTCGGTAGGTTTGGCTTTGGGACTAAGCTACATTGGGAAAAAGAACATCGTGGCTTTGAGAGAACCTTCTCTCGGCCCGTGTTTCGGTTTGAAAGGCGGTGCGGCTGGAGGCGGTTACGCCCAGATATTACCGATGGACAAAATCAACTTGCATTTTACGGGGGATTTCCATGCCGTTACTTCGGCTCATAATATGATTGCCGCTTTATTGGACAACTACATCTATCAGCATCGGGATGAAGGTTTTGCCATGAAAGAAATTTTGTGGAAACGCGTGTTGGACATTAACGACCGAAACTTGCGTTATGTCGTAACCGGACTGGGAGCCAAGACGAACGGGGTCACGATGGAAAGCGGTTTCGACATTACTCCGGCATCTGAAATCATGGCGATTCTTTGCTTGTCGAAAGATGAACATGACCTGCGCCGCAGAATCGAGAACATATTGTTGGGCACTACAATCGAGGGAAAACCGTTCCGCGTAAAAGACATGGGAGTGGCCGGGGCAATATGCGTACTTTTAAAAGACGCCTTACATCCCAATTTGGTGCAAACCACGGAAAACACACCGGCTATCGTGCACGGAGGACCTTTTGCCAATATCGCACACGGATGCAACTCCATATTGGCCACCAAACTGGCTATGACGTACGCGGATTATGTGGTGACGGAGGCCGGTTTCGGGGCAGATTTGGGGGCGGAAAAGTTCTTCAATATCAAATGCCGGAAGTCCGGTTTGAATCCCAAACTCACCATACTTGTCGCTACGACCCAAGGTTTGAAAATGCACGGTGGGGTAGCGTTGGAAGATATTAAGAAGCCTCATTCGGACGGGTTGAAGAAGGGTTTTGAGAATCTGGACAAGCATATCAGGAACATGCAGGCCTTCGGGCAGACGGTAGTGGTTTGTTTCAATCGTTATGCAACGGATGTGGATTCGGAAATAGAGTTGTGCCGCGAGCATTGTGAGAATATGGGAGTAGGCTTTGCCGTGAACAATGCTTTCTCGGAAGGCGGAAAGGGAGCAGTTGAGCTGGCCGAACTTGTGGTGGACACTATTGCCCGTCGCCCATCGCGTCCGGTCGTGTTCTCCTATACAGACCGTGATAATATCGAGACGAAAGCGGAAAAAGTAGTTCGTCAAGTGTATGGAGCCGACGGTGTTGTTTTCTCAGCCGCAGCCCGTAAAATGTTGGAAAGGGTACGTCAGTTGGGTATAGAGGATTATCCCGTCTGTATAGCCAAAACGCAATATTCATTTTCGGCAGATGCCCATGCATACGGAGTGCCGCACGGATTCAAAGTGCAAATTCGGGATATAGTAGTCAATTGCGGAGCCGAAATGATCGTACTGATAGCCGGAGATATATTGAGAATGCCCGGATTGCCGAAATCTCCCCAAGCGGAACGGATTGATTTAATCGACGGAAGAATAGAAGGGCTTTCTTGACACATTTGGGCGAACATCACGGGACCTGGATCTATAGGGTATATGAGAAAGCCGACGTTTGGTATAACAGGAAGAAAGAATCTTTCGGCTATATGCGTGTCTGTCATATTAGGATTATGTATAGGAGTCGGATATCATTGGTATGCTTCTTCCCGTCCGGACATCACAAGAGTCGGAAAAGTAGATTCCCTGAATACTAAAGCTCGTTTGGCGCGCTACGTCTATCCGGACAGTGCGTTACTGTTTGCCCGGAAAGCAGCCCGTATGGCCCGGAATTATGCGGACGGGCGAAGCGAGGCCTTAAATCATCAAATGTTCATTTGCTTCTTGCGAATGGACTTTGATGAGTGTATGGATTTGTACAATCGGATTCAGCAGTCCACCAGTAACCAGATAGAATTGCTGGTGAGCGAAGTGAATATGATGATGATATGCCAACGTGCCGCACAAAACCGTTTGTTCTTCGATTATTATAACCGCGCACTTGAAAGGATTCAACGTATCAGAGAAGAATATGATGAAGTGAAAGGCCGTAATAAAGAACGGTTGGACTACGCCATGACGGAATTCAGTTTGGCCACGGCTACCAACTATATCAGTCTGATGCAAGAGCAAGAGGCTGAAAAGGAACTTTCGACGATTGATACGGATGGCTATATACGTCAAAATAAAGCTTTACTTATTTACTTTTATTACCTAAACGGTTTGATTTGCCAAAATCGCTTGGATCTGGGAAAAGAGCGTGTAGTAGATGCGTTCGATTATTTCTATCTGGCCTACTCTTACGCCGAACGCCTCGGTAACATTTACTTCTCCTCCATGTTGGAACAAGTCTTTTCGGAGATGTTTGCTCGACCGAAAAACTATGATATCATTAAGACCTACCGTAAAGTTGAATTGGATTATTTGTACAATTCATTAGTTACGGAGAAACTTAAAGAGGCCGGATTTCCTGTATCCCTGCGCCTTTCTACTGCATTGGCTCAAAAGGCATTGTCCAATGCCGAACAATGCGGAAATCTGTTACTAAAGATTAACGGATTCCGAGTGTTGGGAAATGCCATGTTTGCCAAGGGGGAATATTATAGGGCTTTGAATTGTTTCGAGACGGCTTTGTCTTATTTGAATCTTCATCATCAAATTTATTATCCGGAAGACAAAGAGCGATTGCTGACGTCTTTTGAAAGCCGGAAAGACTCGGCAGTAGACATGTTATGGTCGAAAGACAGTGAATTCCAAACCGTTCCGGGCTATTTGACTTACATTCGGGAGCGTTTAAGTGCAACGTACAGCGCGTTGAATGACAAACAGAAATCAGATTATAACCGAAATCTGTATCTGGATTTGATGGATTTTACCCGTCAAGACAAATCTCTCGAAAGCCGTGTAGACATGGTGGCACAAGACAACAAGATATTAAACACACTTTTGGGAACCATTATTTTGCTGACTCTTGTTTTTGGTTTTTTCCTTTTTTTATATGCACGCAAATGGAAACTGCGGGATGCCAAACAATATTCTTTATTGAAGGATATGTCCGAATGGTTTATGGAGGTAGCTTTCACCAAATCGGAAGAAGGACTGGAAGAAGTGCTCAATGCCTATCCTTGGATAAAAAAGGAAAAACGAATCCTTCATGAAATCCTCCGCCCTTATATCAAATGGACGGAAAAGAACCGCATCCTGTCCGACCAAATGGATGAGGAAAGGATGCAGCTTCGTGAAGAATATCTGCAAAGCGAAAGGCAAATAGCCCGCGACAAGAAGAAAAACATATCCAAACGGGCGAAAGTTTCTTTAGTACATTCCATCATGCCTTTTATCGACCGTATTTTGTATGTGGTACGCCGGATGGAAAGCAAAAATCAATATGATCGAGGTACTTTGACCTATATAGGTGAACTTGCAGACGAAATCAATTGCTACAATGATGTGCTCGCCGAATGGATTCGTATGAACCGGGGCGAGTTGGAACTGACAATAGAAAGTTTTCCACTACAAGACTTATTCAAGTTACTGGATAAGGGCCAGTATAATTTCAAACGCAAAGGTATTGACTTTTTAGTGGAACCGACGGATGCATGGGTAAAAGCAGACCGTGCCCTTACCTTTTTCATGCTCAACACTCTGACAGACAATGCACGTAAATTCACGCCTTCGGGAGGGCAAGTCACAGTATGTGCAACAGAAATGACGGACGCTGTGGAAATTAAGGTCTCAGATACTGGATGTGGACTTACAGAGTCTGAGATAGCACTGATTTTATCTTCGAAAATCTATGATGCTCAACAGATAGGAGTCAATTCTTCAACCGTACGCCATGAAAAAGGAAGCGGTTTCGGCTTGTTGAATTGCAAAGGTATTATCGAAAAGTACAAGAAGTCGGGAGAGTTCTTCAAAGTATGCTGTTTCCATATCGAAAGTGAAGAAAATAAAGGAAGCTGCTTTTCTTTTCGCTTACCTAAAGGAATAAGACGAAAGAGCATGATGGTACTGACGTTTATTTTCTATTTACTCACTTACGGTCAGTATATGTATGCTTTCCGACCCAACATCAGTGCTCTTCCTCATGAAGAGGCAGACATGGATTACGGAGAACTTAAATGGGCGGTGTTTTATGCCGACTCGGTCTATTTTGCCAATGTTCACGGTGATTACGACCGCAGTATGCAATATGCCGATTCCACCTTTAAATATATCAACCGTTATTATGAAGACTTCTTGCCGGAAGAATGCGTAAGCCGCCAACTGACAGCTACAGGAAGCGGCATGGAAGAACTTGAATGGTTATCTTTAGGAGTAAAGGCCGACTACTTTCTGATTATGGGATTTCGGAATGAGATGGCTATTGCGGCATTGGCGTTACATGATTGGGAGAAATATGAGTTCAACAACAGACAGTTCACGCATTTATATAAACTGTTGACCAAAGACGATTCTTTAGAGGAATTTTACATCCGGCAGCGTAACACACAGATAAACTTGTCGGTCAGTCTGGCCTTATTGGTTTTCATGCTCTTTATTTTTTCCGTCTTAATATACATTGTTTATTTTCGTCGTCGAATTCTGTTCCGTTTCAACGTAATGCAGGTTCTCGAGACCAATCATGCCATGCTGAATGTCATTGAAATGTATGCACGTCCCGAACGTACGGACGAATTGATGTTTCAGCTCCTATCGGTTGTATTGTCCCGACTTAAGGAATTGCATGAAATAAATAGCGTCCGTTTGTTGTTATATCGGGGAAAAGGAGAGAAGATAGGAATGTTTTTACAAGGCAAAGAAGATTATGGAGTTTTGGCAGATTCTCTACTCAGTCAGGCTTATGAAACGGAAAATGCCGTTTTTGATGAAATGTCCAACACACAAATTTACCCTTTGCTTCTTCTCCTAAACGGGAACGAACGTCTCTGTATCGGTTCTGTAGCAGTCAACTATGGAACTTACCGGATGCAAAAAGAAGATTTTATTTTTGAGAATTATATCGTAAACTATCTGGCCATTTTACTGTATGAAGCGGTCATACAGCGGGGGCAAGACCTGGAAAATGTGGAAAGTGCGGAGAACGAGAAACAACGTTCTTTGTACGAAAGAACACGTATCAAAGTACAGAATCAGATTTTGGATAACTGTCTTTCTACCATCAAACACGAATCGATGTATTATCCCAGTCGCATGAAACAAATCATACGGAAATTGGAAGAACAGGAGGAACATCATGATTTGAAAACATCCATTCATTCATTAAGGGAGCTTGCCGAATATTATAAAGAAATATACACTCTGCTGTGCGCGCAGGCAGACCGGCAGATTGACACAGGATACTTTAAATGTGAGAAACTCTCTCCGCACATCATCGGAGAAGAGTGGATGAAAACAATAGAAGTTTGGAAAAAGAAAAAGGCTTATGCCCTTCGCCTGTCTTTTGTCGACGAGTTGCAACAAAATAGTTTTATGAATGTAGATGCTACATTGGTGCGCTTCATGTTGGAGACCTTGACGAAAGAATGGGCAGCCCGGTTAGCGGAACGTGAAAAAGATGGTTGCTTGACGCTTCGTGCATCGGAAGACGGTGGTTTTGTCCGTTTTACGTTGCAGGCCTCCGTTCGGATTTATGAACCGGAAGAAGCTGTAATATTATTCCAACCAGACGTCAAGCATTATCCCTATCTGTTGTGCAAGGAAATTGTTCGAGAACATGATAAACTAAATAATTTTTGCGGTTGCCGTATCAATATTGAGACTGATGTACATTCTTCTGGATGCAGTATATGGTTTACCGTACCTAAATATAGATGAAATGGGAATGTATTCTTTTAAAGTCATTATTGTCGAAGACGTTAAACTAGAGTTAAAAGGAACTGAAGAAATCATCCGTACGGAACTCCCGGAAGCCGAAATTATCGGAACGGCAATGAATGAAGGCGAGTTTTGGTGCCTGATTAAGAAAGAAGTGCCGGATTTGCTGTTATTAGATTTGGGATTGGGCGGTTCCACGACCATCGGAGTAGACATTTGCAGACAAGTCCGGTTGACCTATCCCGAATTACGTATCCTGATTTTCACAGGAGAAATACTGAACGAACGCTTGTGGGCCGATGTATTGAAAGCCGGAGCGAATGGCATTATTCTGAAAACAGGTGAACTGCTTACGCGTAACGATGTACGCCAAGTGATGGATGGCCGTAATTTTGTTTTCAACGAGCCTATTCTGGAAAAGATCGTAAGCCGCTTTATGAAATCTGTGGAATCGGAACGTTTACATAAAGATGCACTCATCCATTATGAAATCGATGAATATGACGAACGTTTCCTTCGCCATCTGGCATTAGGTTATACGAAAGAAATGATAACCAACTTGCGCGGAATGCCTTTCGGCGTAAAGAGTTTGGAGAAAAGACAAAATGACTTGATTTCACGCTTATTCGACACCAACGAAAAGGGCGGAATCAATGCCACCCGCTTGGTTGTGAAAGCATTACAATTACATATTATAGACTTAGAACATTTGGAACCGGATGAGGAATAGATTCATGATATACCGGAAAGGGCATAGTGTGGCTTCCGCACTGTTGTTCGTTTTGTTGATTGCACATCTGCTTTTGCCTTTATTGGCATGGTTGGGAAGTGCGGCGGGATTTCCTTTGGGTAATCTGTTTTCCAGCGAGGGAATACGATGGTATTATCTTCATATTCAAGATTGTTACCGTTCTCCGTTCATGACCGTAGTCTTTCCCGTCGTTTTGGTACTTGGAGCGATAGAGCGTTCCGGCTTGTCTGAAATTATAGAGGATTCTGTCAGTAAAGGTGTGCTATCTCTGACTTATCGACAACGTAAGGCTTGCCTTATGGCTGGTACATTCCTGTTATTGTACCTAGCGGGAATGCTACTTTTGTTATTCGGACCATATGCCATATTGCTCAGTGTGACAGGACATCTTTATCCATCTCCTTTCGTGTCCGGCATCTTGCAAACTATGTCTTTGGGTTTTGTCCTGACCTCGTTATTATACGCTGTCCTGAGCTTTCATTTACGAGGCTGGCAGGAATGCTTGTCTGTACTGTATTGGGGAATCCAACGTTATGATGTATGGATTCTCATCTCCATGTTGGCCGTGCAACTCTACAATGCCTTATGCTATGTATGGAACGGAGCCTAAAGAGGATGGGCGGAAAGTTTTCAAGGCTTAAAGGAGCGTCATCCTTAGGCATTCAGGCGAAAATATCTATTTTGATGTAAGTATTAGAAAAAACATGATAAAAGATTTTTTGAAAAGGATAGAGGAAGAACTTAATGAAGAACAGCGTCGGGCCGTCTGTTACGACAAAGGCCCTTCGTTGGTGATAGCCGGAGCAGGGTCGGGCAAGACACGGGTATTAACCTATAAAATAGCCTACTTACTGGAGCGAGGATGGAAACCATGGAACATTCTGGCACTGACTTTCACCAATAAGGCTGCGCGGGAAATGAAAGAGCGTATCGCCCGGTTGGTAGGCCATGAACTTGCAGCCGGATTATGGATGGGAACGTTTCACTCCGTCTTTTCCCGTATCTTGCGGAAGGAAGCCGATAAAATCGGGTTTTCTTCCTATTTTACCATCTACGACCAGGCCGACTCACGAAATCTGATAAAGACCGTTATCCGTGAAATGGGGCTTGACGACAAAACCTATAAACCGGCAAGCATAGCAGCCCATATTTCCAACGCCAAAAACCGCTTGATACTGCCGGAAGCCTATCTGTCCGACAATGCTGTACGAATGGCAGATCAGGCGGCCAAGATACCGATGACGGGAGAAATCTATCTTCGCTACATGTCCCGTCTTCAGCAAGCCGACGTGATGGACTTCGACGATTTATTGCTCTATACTTATATATTGCTCAAAGAACATCCCGAGGTCTGCGAGCGATATGCGGACAAATTCGATTTCGTTTTGGTGGATGAGTATCAGGACACGAATTATGCCCAACACTGTATCATATGGGAATTGACCCACAAGAAACAACAGGTGTGCGTAGTGGGAGACGATGCACAAAGCATTTATAGCTTTCGTGGAGCAAACATTGATAATATCCTTAATTTCACGCAGAAATATAACAATGCGAAGTTGTTTAAACTGGAACAGAACTACCGTTCTACAAAGACAATCGTTTCGGCTGCCAACAGTTTGATAAGCCATAACGACCGACAGATACCGAAGGATGTTTTCAGCGACAAGGAGAAAGGTTCGCCCCTTCATGTGTATTCCGCTTATAGCGATATCGAAGAAGCCGAAATCGTGGTAAACCAAATCGCAGCATTGCGGAGAAAAGAAAAAATGGAATATGATGATTTTGCCATTCTTTACCGTACCAACGCACAGAGCCGCACTTTTGAAGAGGCTTTGCGCAAACGAGGTATGCCTTATCGGATTTACGGAGGACTTTCGTTCTACCAACGAAAGGAAATAAAAGATGTGATAGCCTATTGCCGTTTGACCGTAAATCCCCACGACGAAGAGGCTTTCAAACGGGTCGTCAATTATCCGGCACGAGGGATTGGCCAGACCACGGTGGATAAGATTGTATCCGCAGCCTCCACAGACGGAGTCAGCTTGTGGGAAGTGGTGTCTCGTCCCGAAGAGCATTCCTTGCCCGTAAACAAGGGTACGATGGGTAAATTGAAGGCGTTCACGGATATTATCTTCGGTTTCATCGAGAAAACAGAGCTGATGGATGCCGCCTTTCTCACACAGGAAATCATCCGTGAAAGCGGTATAATGAGAGAGATTATTCAAGATGTGAGCCCGGAAGGAATGAGTCGTCAGGAGAATGTGCAGGAACTGTTGAATGGCGTACAGGAATTCGTCTCCAGACGTTTGGAGGAAGGGCAAAGCACTGGACTCAGCGATTTCCTGCAAGAAGTCTCGTTATTGAGCGATTTGGACGAAGACGAAAGTGACGAACAGCACAAAGTGACATTGATGACGATTCACTCAGCCAAAGGGTTGGAGTTTCCGGTGGTATTTATCGTTGGAATGGAAGAAAATCTATTCCCAAGTCCGATGGTGGGAAACAGCCAACGCGCATTGGAAGAAGAACGTCGTCTTTTTTATGTGGCTATTACCCGTGCCGAACGTTATTGTTATCTAAGTTTTGCCCGCAGCCGCTATCGTTTCGGTAAAACGGAATTCAGTAACCCGAGTCGTTTTCTGCAAGACATAGACCCACGATATGTGGAAATGGATGCTCAAGATGGTTTTTCGTTCGGACAGACAAGGCGAAGGATTTTTGCGAGTGAGCGAGTGCAGACCGAGTTCCGCTCGAGTCTGTCGAGCGTGAGCAAATTATGCAAATATGAAGACGAAGATGATTACGGTACATCTTATCGGGAACGTCATCACCGCGCTTACGGAGAAGGTGTCGGGACAAGTTCTCCGATAGTAGCAAAAGTTTCCGGTTTGAAACCTTTGGGAAGCGTAAACCGACAAGTTCTCATGCAAGATACAAAGCACGGCGACACAGAGCATCCCGTTGTTCCGTCGCCATCGGCATCAGCCAAGGGTAACAGTGAGCTACGGGCAGGCATGCGGATTGAACATGAACGTTTTGGTATGGGAGTGGTGAAAGCTGTCGAAGGCAGCGGAGAGAACACCAAAGCCACCGTGGAGTTTCAAAATACGGGCACCAAGCAACTGCTGTTGCGGTTTGCCCGCTTTAAAATCATGTCGGCAGAATAAAGCGATAAAAAATAGTATTTGGATTTTCATTGCCGGAGAGTATTATAAGCGACAAATCGGAATTTAACGGGAAGAAAAAATGGAGAAGAAATTATCTGAAATGAGTTTAGAAGAATTATGGAAGCTGTTTCCTATCTATTTGACAGAGCATCAGCCCTATTGGAAAGAATGGTACACTGATGAAGAGAGCTTTTTGAAAAACAGAGTTCCTAAAATAGAGAGAATAAGCCATATAGGAAGTACAGCTATTAATTCTATTTATGCAAAACCAATTATTGATATTCTCGTAGAGATTTCAAAAGATTATTGCTTATCTGACTATAAAGAAGTGATTGTAAAAAACGGTTATACTTGTATGTCTGAAACTTCTGATAGACTTTCTTTTAACAAGGGATATACAGAAGAAGGGTTTGCCGAGAGGGTGTTTCACCTACACCTAAGATATATTGGGGATAATGATGAGTTATATTTTAGAGATTATCTTATTGAGCATGCCAATATTGCTATCGAGTACGAGAGAATGAAATTGAAATTATGGAAGAAATATGAATTTAATAGAGATGATTATACAAATTCTAAAACAGATTTCATTCAAAAGTACACCGAGAAAGCAAAGTTGGAATATGGAGATAGATATTAATCAAAGCCATAATCAATAAAAAATACGGAACTCATACTGAATCCCGTATTTTACATTTACACAAAATATTTTATAGTGCCGGCTATTTTTATAAAGTCATTTCACATCCGTATAACCATCGGCACCAAGCAGTTCCACTATACGCTGCTTCCATTCCCCCTGAATGATGATTTCACCGTCTTTCACGGCACCGCCTACACCGCACTTCGTCTTCAGCATCCGCCCCAGTTCTTTCAAGTCGGCCTCTGCACCGACGAATCCTTTCACCACGGTGACCACTTTTCCACCGCGATTCTTGCGTTCGATACCCACTCTCAATTTCTGTCGGTTTTTGGGAGGCGTGTCAGCCTCCTTTTCCTCGCCGCTATCGAATGCGAAATCAGGGTTGGTGGAATACACCATCCCCAATCTCGATTTCCAGTCGTTGTCCTTTGCCGACATGGCTTAATCCTCCATCAGTTTCCGGTAACGGATGCGTTTCGGTTCTTCCAGTCCGAGACGTTTCATCTTGTTGCTTTCGTATTCCGAGTAACTGCCCTCGAAGAAGAATACATTGCCATCGCCTTCGAAAGCAAGAATGTGCGTACAGATACGGTCGAGAAACCAACGGTCGTGGCTGATGACCACGGCACAACCGGCAAATTCCTCCAGACCTTCTTCCAAAGCCCGGAGCGTGTTCACGTCGATGTCGTTCGTCGGTTCGTCGAGCAGCAACACGTTACCCTCCTCTTTCAGGGCCATGGCCAAATGCAAACGGTTGCGCTCACCTCCGGAGAGTACGCCGCATTTCTTTTCTTGGTCGGCTCCGGAGAAATTGAACCGGCTCAGGTATGCACGGACATTGATGTCGCGGTTTCCCATACGCATCAATTCGTTACCGCCGCTCATGACTTCATACACGCTCTTTTCCGGAGAAATGTCCTTGTGCGTCTGGTCTACGTAGGCTAATTTGACGGTTTCACCGACTTCGAACGTACCGCCGTCTGCATGTTCCAACCCCATAATCAAACGGAAAAGCGTAGTCTTACCCGCACCGTTGGGACCGATGACGCCCACGATACCGTTGGGTGGAAGCATGAAATTCAGGTCGTTGAACAATATCTTGTCGCCAAAAGCCTTCTGCACGTGTTGCGCTTCGATAACCTTGTTACCCAAGCGCGGACCGTTCGGAATGAAGATTTCCAACTTTTCCTCTTTCTCCTTCTGGTCCTCATTAAGCAATTTGTCGTATGAATTCAGACGAGCCTTACCCTTGGCCTGCCGTGCCTTCGGTGCCATACGCACCCATTCCAATTCGCGTTCCAAAGTCTTCCGCCGCTTGCTGGCTGTCTTCTCCTCCTGTTCCATGCGTTTGGTCTTCTGTTCCAACCAAGAAGAATAGTTGCCTTTCCATGGAATACCCTCACCGCGGTCAAGTTCCAGAATCCATCCGGCCACGTCGTCCAAGAAATAACGGTCGTGCGTCACGGCAATTACCGTGCCTTCGTATTGGTTTAAATGCTGCTCCAGCCAATCGATGCTTTCGGCATCCAAATGGTTGGTCGGCTCGTCGAGCAACAACACGTCCGGTTTCTGCAACAAGAGGCGACAAAGTGCCACGCGTCGGCGTTCTCCTCCCGAAAGGTTTTCCACCGACTGGTCGGCCGGTGGACAGCGCAAAGCATCCATGGCACGTTCCAATTTGCTGTCCAGATTCCAAGCATCCGTAGCGTCGATGATGTCCTGCAATTCCCCCTGACGGGCAAACAAGGCATTCATCTTATCTTCATCCTCGTAATATTCCGGAAGACCGAATTTCTGGTTGATTTCTTCATATTCCGTCAGGGCATCCACGATAGGCTGCACCCCCTCCATGACCACTTCCTTCACGGTTTTGGACGGATCCAACTGCGGTTCCTGAGGCAGATATCCCACGCTGTACCCCGGCGAGAATACCACTTCGCCTTGGAAATCCTTGTCCAGTCCTGCGATAATTTTCATCAAGGTGGATTTTCCGGAACCGTTCAAACCGATAATGCCGATTTTAGCCCCATAGAAGAAACTCAGGTAAATGTTCTTCAACACTTGTTTGTTGGTCTGGCGGATGGTCTTACTCACGCCGACCATGGAGAAAATGATTTTCTTGTCGTCTACTGTTGCCATAAGTTGTTTTTTGTTTTTATGGAGTTAAATGAATAATCCGATGGAAAGCAATGCCCCGAACAGGAAGATGTTGCGCGCCGTTTCGCCTAACACGCCGTTCAGTTCCCGGCCTCGCTTGAGCCCTGTCATGTGTCTCCAAGTGACGGTATGCGGTATGAGATAACACACCGGAAGGAGGGCGGCCACAGGTTTTCCCGAGAGCCACATCGTCTGGCAAAGCCCCACAGCCGCAATGCCGAGCCAAAGATAAAGATTTTCTGCGGCTTTTTCGCCTATTCGTACAACTAAAGTGATTTTTCTACCGGCTTTGTCGTTGTCGCGGTCACGATAGTTGTTCACTACA
>ENA-OPSJ01001299-OPSJ01001299.1-human-gut-metagenome-genome-assembly--contig:-NODE-1299-length-19214-cov-3.932825_pt1 | contig 19214 bp, 17 predicted proteins | sample MGYA00241801_ERZ501893 | MGnify/ENA primary metagenome ERZ501893 (study PRJEB25962, sample SAMEA2042219) | human gut metagenome | biome: human gut; feature: human-associated habitat; material: faeces...
TAAGCACGCCGCCAGCGTTCATCCTGAGCCAGGATCAAACTCTCTGATAAAATGTTTGATTCACTCAAGATAACAACTAGCTATCTCTCGTTTTTACTGTTTATAAAAAGTTCATTCTGTTGAATGATGATTCTTAAAGAATTTTCGAGAATCGTATGTGTTTCACTGTTTAGTTATCAAGGTTCTTTTGTTTTGCTCTCTTGCGACAGCTCATCTAGATTATCACATTCATCAGCGCTTGTCAAGTACTTTTTTCATTTTCTTTTCGAAGCTTTTATGATGTTTGCGCGTCGCTCTCAGGCGACTTGTCTACTCTATCACATCTTCATTTCCTTGTCAACAACTTTTTTCACATTTTTCAAAACTTTTGAAATTGTTTAAGTTGTTTATCCAGAAGAAACAATTCTTCGTGACAGCTCAGTTAGAATACCACTATAAAACCAATCTGTCAACACCTTTTTTCACTTTTTTTCTTTTTTTGTGTTATACTTGATAGTATCTCCCCAAAATGGGGCAAACATACCACATTACTATAGAAGAAAGAGGTTTTTATCTTGAAACAGCAATTCCCCCCTTCAACATCAAACGCAGCAAATCCACTGGGTTCTGCCCCTGTCGGCAGTCTTCTTGCCAAATTTGCAGTCCCTGCCATTATCAGTATGCTGGTCAATGCTCTCTATAATATAGTAGACCAGATCTTTATCGGTCAGGGTGTCGGCATGCTTGGAAATGCCGCTACCAATATTGCATTCCCGGTTACGACGATCTCAACTGCTGCCGCTCTGCTTCTGGGAATCGGTGGTGCATCCAACTATAATCTGGAAATGGGCGCAGGTAATGAGCACAAAGCAAGCGAGATCGCCGGAAGCGCACTTTCCACACTGGTCATCACCGGAGTATCCATTGCCGCAGTCATTCTGATTTTCCTGCGGCCGCTGCTTATCTTTTTTGGCGCGACGGATACTGTTATGCCTTATGCAACAGATTATGTAAGCATCATTGCGATCGGTCTTCCGTTCTTTACTTTATCCGTCGGCGGAAATCATCTGATCCGTGCTGACCGCAGTCCTACTTATTCCATGACCTGCACCCTTACCGGAGCAGTCATCAACACCATCTTGGACCCGTTATTTATCTTTGGTTTCAAATGGGGCATCAAAGGTGGCGCCTGGGCAACTGTGATCGGTCAGATCGTATCTGCATTTCTGGTCCTGCTTTATTTTACAAAATTCCGCAAAATGTATCTGGACCGCAAAATGCTAAAGCCACAAATGCACCACCTCAAAGCGATCACTTCACTTGGAATGGCTTCCTGCATCAATCAGATCGCAATTGCAGCTGTTCAGATCGTAATGAACAATATCCTTCGCTATTATGGATCAATTTCTGTTTATGGAAGTGATATTCCGATCGCATGCGTCGGAATCGTATCCAAAGTAAATATGGTCTTCCTGGCAATCTGTATCGGAATCGCTCAGGGTGCACAGCCAATCTGGGGCTTTAACTACGGTGCACGAAAATTTGACCGCGTTCGACAGACATATAAATATTCAGCCACCGCCTGTACGATCATTGCAATGATCTTTTTCCTGTGCTTTCAGTTTTTCCCTCATCAGATCGTGGGAATGTTTGGCGGCGGAAGTGATCTGTACTTTAAATTTGCGGAAAATTATCTGAGGATCTTTATGCTTCTCACTTTTGCAAATGGCATTCAGCCAATGTCCGCAGGATTTTTTACTTCTATAGGAAAAGCAGGACTTGGTATTATCATGTCCCTTACGAGACAGGTGATCTTCCTGCTTCCACTTGTTGTGATCTTTCCGAAGTTTATGGGAATTGACGGTGTAATGTACGCAGGGCCAATTGCTGATGCGGCGGCTTTTGTACTCGCAGTCGTGTTTGCAAGAAGGGAACTCTCACAGATGAAAAACGAGTAAATCAGCGGACTTGCCACTGGCCACTGGCACCTCCTCGATATGCAATGCAACAAAAAAGCCGGAGGGGCAGGTACAATACCCGTCCCCCTGGCTTTTATTTACAGGCATATTCTTCGACTTCCACCACCACGTCGCCCCTTTTTTCTTTCCATATCATAAGATACACTTTATACCCCAGCGAATCTCGCGCGATCGTAAAAGGCTCTTCTCTCAGAATATCTGACTTATATCCCTGTTCCTCCAATTCCTGCTGTCTTTTTCTCGCCATTTTCAGCATCTTCTCATATTTCCGTTCCAGCTCATCCCCAAGAAAACGCCGTGGATACTCCGCCGTTGCTTCCCGCAGTCTCCGTGTCAGCAGATCCACAACTGCAGCATGTTTCTTTTTATGAAGCATGGCTGCAATTCTTTTTGCCCGGAATTTTGTCGGATGTTTCCGATATGTTTCCAGCTTTTTTTCGAGAGAAATATCTCCGCACTCCGCAGAGAGTTCTTTCATATAAGTAATGGCTTCCTCCGACGGAACCCAGGGATCCTCCCGCGGCACGATATACTTTTCAGGAACTGCCGGATAGCAGCAATAATTTAATGGAGGAAACTCTACAAGTGCCGCCAGACGTTTTTCTTCCTCAGTGCAGTATTCTTCGCCAAGATAATCGTACTTATCTCTCAGAATCGCAAGCCTGTATTCGAGCTGCCTCAGATATTCATATCCCTTAACCCAGAAATGTCCGGTGTATGCATATTCATACAGATACACTTCCAGATCCATCTCTTCAAAAAACAACGTCAGGACCGTCTTTCCCTGTTTCACCACCAGCACAAATTCCTCACCCTGTTTGTTCAGAGATGCTTCCAGTTCTCCCTCATACTCCGCATGATATTCGCCTGTCATCCGGGCATCCCGGAAGACCAGAAAGCTCTCCACAGCATCATTCATCAGGTATACCAGCCGTATATCCTGTCCTCTGCCAGCTCCGCTTTCTGAAAAAATCAACTCAAACTGATCCTGTTCCAGAAGCTGTGCCAGCTTTTCCAATGTATTTTCTGTCATTCTTTCTTCCTTAACTGATCTGCCATCTTACACGGCTTCCATTTTCATCTTTGTTTACGATCAACTGATCTTCTATCTCCTGTTTAAGTTCTGTCACATGGGAAATGATTCCGATCAGTCTTGAGCCCTCTGCCATCTCCTGAAGGACTTTTACCGCCTGGTTGCGTGAGTGCTCATCCAGCGAACCAAAGCCTTCATCTATAAACATCATATCCAGATTGACCGCCGCAGAACTTTCCTGGATCTGATCTGCCATTCCAAGTGCGAGTGATAATGCCGCCATAAAAGATTCCCCTCCGGAAAGTGTCCGCACTTCCCGTTCTTTGCCGGTGACTGTAGAATATACCATCAGATCCAGTCCGCGATTTTTACCTTCGCCTGCTTTTTCCAAGTCATACATCCGAAATTCAAACTGCCCTGCAGACATCTCCTGAAAACGTCGGTTCGCCGCATAAAGGATCCTCTCCAGATAATATCTCTGGACATACGTTTCCAGATCCATACGTGCTCCACTTACATTTCCTGATGTCATCCGATACAGAGCATCGATCCGGGCATGTTCCTCCACAACTGCCTTTCGTTCTTCCAGTCTGGATGAAAGAGCAGCCAAAATCTCTCCATCGTCTTTGCTGTCCATACGCAGTTGATTATAAATCTTTTCTGCTTCCAGATATTCTGTCTCGGCCAGATCTCTTTCCTTCTGAATTTCTTCCAGGACTGGCCGTCTGACCTTCCCAACTGCATTCTTTGCAGAATCCCTCCTTGCCTGCTGTGCCGCTTTCTTTTCATAATAAGTATTAACTGTTTTCTGAAATTCTTCTGCCGCCTCACGGCTGTAAGCCTCTGCAAGTTCTTTCCATTCTTTTTCCGTCATCTGCTTCGTGCTCATTATTTCTATATAAGAAGTTTTTCGTTCTTCCACGCACTGTTTCTGTGTCGGAATTTCCTGTTGATAACGGCCGATCAGTGTCTCTGCCTGCTTTTGCGAATTCACAGCTTCTTTTGCTTCTGCCGAAGCCTTCTGATATGTTTCCTCCGCACGCTGTTTGCTGCTCACTGCCTGATGCAAAGCTGCCTTTGCCGCTTCTTCTGTCTGAAATTCTGCAGAATCTTTCAGATTTTTCAATGTAGCCTCACTGCCTGCCAGTTTTTCTGCCGCTTCTTTTTCTTCTGTCATACATTGAGTATACGTTTCCCGAAGTTTTCGTCTCTGTTCTTCTATATTCTGAAGTGCCTCACGGAGTTTCGCCAGAAGTTTCGCGTCTTTCTTTAACTTGTTCAGTTCTTCTTCCAGCTGCTGCTTCCAGTTCTCCAGCGCATAGCCTATTTCTGTCACACTCGACTGCTCTGTTATAGAAGAAACGCTTTTGCCCAGACGTTCCTGAAGTTTTCGTACACTGCTGACATAGGTGGTTTTTCGTGTCTCATATTCTGCTCTTGCTGCCGCGACATCTCCTGCCGATTTCTCCTGCTTTTTGCGAAGTTTATCCACATTTATCTGCATATTCTGGAGTTTTTCTTCGGAGATATCCACATATTCCACAGCTCTTTTATGTGGATTCGGATGTTCTGTCGAGCCACATACGGGACATGGTTTTCCCGGTTCCAGTTCTTCCGCAAGAAAACCTGCCTGTGCGTTCAAAAAACGCTGTCTCATACTCTCATATTTTGTATTTGCCGCATTATAATCTTCTGTTATTCTGACATAATCTTCTCTTGCTTTGATCGCTTTTTTGCGGCACTGCTCTGCCTGATTTCCAAGTGTTCGAACGTCAGAAATTTCCTGAGAAACAGCATCTGCTTCTTCCTTTTTTCCCTCTGCAACTGCCAGTTTTTTGTCCACTTCTGTCAGCTCTTCACTCTGTATTTTCCACTGTTCTGCTTTCCACTCCAGAGTTTCCTGCTGCTGCTGTGTTTTCTGCGTTTTTCTGGTCGCTTCGTTGTAACTTTTTCTGTCTGTTTCTGTCTGTATAGAAAGGTTTTTTATCTGCGCCAAAACCTCTAATGACTTCTGTACTTTCTCAGATATTCTGCTGTAATTCTGCAGTTCCTGATCGTATGTCTGCTTCGCCTGTTCTTCAGCACTTTCGGCTGCTTCCCGCGCGTTTTTCAGCATTGGCAGGCGTTTTTCCTGACTCAGCAGTGCTTCTTCCAGATCTCTCAGATGTTTCTGGGCATCACTCAGAAGCATATGGTTTTCCCTGATCTCCCAGGTATCTCTGATACGTCCGAGCAGCCCCTGCATCTCCTTTATTCTGCCTTCATCAGATGCATATTGCTGCAGTTTCTGTTCCGCATCTTCGAGCTGTACAAACCACTTCAGAAGTTCTTCTGCTCTTGTATATGCCTCTCTTTTTTCATCTCTTTTTTTAGCCGCTTCCTGGTATTCTTTTTCCGCCTCGCGGGTATGTTTTCCCAGCCAGTCACATAGTATTTCCAGCTCTTTCAGGAAATCTGTGAGACGTGTCATCTCACCTTCTTCAAGTTGTTTTTTCAACTGTTTGAGTATCTCTGATCCGTATATTTCAGGTATGCGGATCCTGCTCACTTCGCTCTGACACTGTGTTTTCAAAACAGCGATCTCTTTCTCTTTTGCACGCTTCCGATTACCCAGTTCTGCCACGATCTCCTGGTACATTTCTGTATTAAAAAGTTTCCGGAAGATCACTTTTTTGTCATCGGATCTTGCCCGCAGAAGCTCCACAAATTCACCCTGTGCGATCATCGCAACCTGCATGAACTGCCCCTTCGTAAGTCCTGTGATCTCCTGTAATTTCCGGTCAGTTTCTTTGGACGGATATTCAGTCCCATCCGGCATAATGAGACTTACAGATCCCGTAACTTCTCTCTGTTTCCCCTTCGCCGCACCTCTGGTGATCATCTTGAGATGTCTCGGAACGCGGCGCACGGTATACACTTCCCTGGTCTCGCCCTGTCCCTCTGCAAAGACAAGTTCCACAAACGGTTCCTGCGCAAAATCCACATACTGACTCTGCAGAACAACGCCGTCTTTCTTATTTGTCGAAGAACTTGCCTCCCCATATAAAGCAAATACGATCGCATCAAAAATAGTCGTTTTCCCCGCTCCAGTATCTCCTGTAATAAGAAAAAGATTCTGGTTTACTTTCTCAAAATCGATCACTGTTTCCTTACCATAAGAGCCAAATGCCTGCATTTTTAAGCGTAAAGGTTTCATCTATTTCACCCCCTGAACCGTGTGAAGTACATCCTGCAGGATCGTCTTCTCTTCCTCATCCAGATCTTTTAGAAAAGAGCAGCATAACTCATAAGGGTCAAGCAGTTCTTCCGTCTGTAACGTTCTGGTATAATCAGCTTTTCTCAGATTTTCCCTTCGGATCTCCAGCAGATTCGGAAATGCCAGCCGGATGCGCTCCTGCATATCGATCACGTCAAGATCTGCTTTATCTGTCAGAATGACTGTTACATAATCTGCACAGGATTCTTCCAGGACCTCTTCCAATGTTCCCTTTACAACCTTCACCTGACGCAGTGGTTCAAGTGGTAAGACTGTTGTTTTGACTTCGCCTTTTGCGCCCATTTCTACCATTATGATCCCTTTCTGCTGCTGTGCTTCACTCACAGAGCAGGCGAGAGGTGTTCCGCAATAACGCCAGTTTTCGCTGCCAGCTTTCATTGGTTTGTGGATATGTCCAAGCGCCGCATAATCAAAAATCTCCAACACATCTGCGGAAATTTCATCGATATTTCCTACCGTGCAGATCTCTGATTCCATTCGCTCGATCTCATCTGCTTTCTTGCCGACAGGAAGATAAAACTGGTGGCTGACGAGTACATTTCTGTCATTCTCATCAATTTCCTCACGCCCGATCAGTCTGTGCAGGGTTTCATTATAAGAAAGATTATTTCCATTCTCGTCCACCCCCACGACCTGTTTGACCATAGATGGTTTTACAAACGGAAGCAGATAAAAATTCACATTTCCATATGCATCATGCAGAACGACTTTTTCTATATATTCTGCCTCTGTTCTCGGTGGCTGACCGATCATATATACCTTCTGTCTGGACAAAACATTTCGAAAACAGTTGACCCTCGGCGCACTGTCGTGATTTCCGCTGATCATCATGATCACCGCATTCGGAACAGTCTCCGTCAGTTCTTCAAGAAACCGGTCAAAAACTTCGACTGCTTCGGCAGACGGAACGGCTTTATCATAAATGTCTCCCGCGATCACAACCGCATCCGGCTCTTCCCGACCTGCTGCCTCGACGATCTTACTCAAAATATATTCCTGATCTTCCCGCAGATCACGGTTCATTAATTTCAATCCGATATGTAAATCTGATAAGTGAAAAAATTTCATAGTCACGTTCCTCTCCGGCAGTATTTTCTGCCTGTTACGATTCACCCTATTCATGGCACTCTCTGTCTCCATCATAACATCTTAGCTGTCTGCCTGCATCTTTTTCTTTCGCTATTTCTCAACAAGGAACTTTTTTATGTCGTTTCTTTTGCCTTTTGCACAATTTACTTATTTTAAAACCGATATTTTTCAACTTTTATTAGTTACTTTTTACAAAGTTTTTTTGTCTTATTGAAACTTTTTGTGTATTATGATACACTTTGTTAAAAGGTATTACCTCATACCAATAATATCAAAAAAATAAGAAAAAGGAGTAGCAAAACATGTATAGAGAACATGAATATTACCTCAAACGATGCATCGAAGTTTCCAAAGCATCCCGTGAACACGGAAACACACCATTCGGCGCAATCCTCGTTGACGAGGATGGAAATATCCTGTTAGAACAGGAAAATGTAGAGATTTCCACTCACAAAAGTACCGGACACGCAGAAACACAGCTCGCAGAAAAAGCATCCACCATGTATTCCAAAGATTTTCTCTGGAAATGCACACTGTATACAACTGCAGAGCCATGTGCAATGTGCGCCGGCTGTATTTACTGGTCCAATATCGGCCGCGTCGTTTATGCAATGACAGAAAAGGATCTGCTGTCACTGACCGGTTCCGACGAGCAGAACCCGACCTTCGATCTTCCATGCAGGGAAGTATTTGCCAAAGGTCAGAAAGATATCCAGGTGATCGGACCATTTCCGGAACTTGCACCGCTTGCAGCTGAAGTTCACAGGGGATTCTGGAACAAATAACTTATGGGATCAGGGATTACAAAAACTATTTTATTTTTTTAGAGGGTATTTACTATGGGGAACACAAACAATACTAACGAACAGGATACAGAGTTCGCACTTTGTACCGTTCCTGAGAATGAGCGAAAAAGCTATTTCAGTCTGACGATCGTCTGGACTGGATTCGTATTTGTTATTACCAGTATGATGGCAGGTGGGGGATTATCTGCCGGACTGAATTTTAAGGGAATCGTACTTGCGGTTATCCTTGGAAACGTATTCTTAAGTCTTATTGCTGTAGCGGTCAGCTATATTGCCAGCAAAACAGGCCTTACGTTTGCCCTGCTGACGAAGTACAGTTTCGGTGAAAAAGGTTCTCGTGTTGCTTCCATGTTCGTACCTGTCGTAAACATCGGCTGGTATACGATTCAGGCTGCAACTTACGGACATTTCATTGCACAGGCATTTAACTGGAGTGGAACTGTTGAATTATTGTGCATGGCAGTCAGTGCCGTGATCATGGGTATTTTTTCCATGAAAGGTTATAAAGCCATCAGCATTCTTGGATATATCGCAATTCCGGCAATCGTATTCCTGTCACTGGCAACATCTATCCGTGCTGTAGGCATGGTTGGCGTCGATGGAATCCTGGGATATGTTCCATCCGACAGTATTTCCATCGGAAGCGGTATCACAATCGTAATCGGTACCTGGATTCTTTCTACGGCTACCTGTATTGCAGACATCATGCGTTATGCAAAATCTGCAAAATCCGCAATCGCGGCTACGCTGACCGGTCTTCTCGGTGGAAACATCTTCATGATACTCTGCGGTACGCTTACTTCCATCGCTGTTGGGGACAGTGATCTGACAAATGTACTGTTATCCATGGGATTATTAATTCCATGTCTGATCCTGATGACAACCAATATTTTTACAACGAATGCATCAAACCTGTATTCAACTTCACTGAATCTGTCCAACGCATTCAAGATGGACAGAAAGAAAATCATCATCGTGATCCTGATCATTTCTGCCGCAGCGACACTGTGCAGACCTTATCAGATCTCATTCCTGTTTACATTCCTGAATCTGCTCGGTACTATCGTGCCGCCGCTTCCGGGAATCATTCTGGCTGACTACTTTATCATCCATCATGGAAAATACGCCCGACTTGAAGGTGTCAGATTCCACAGCTTCAACATCATCCCATGGGTCGCATGGTTGCTGTCACTGGTTCTGGTATTTACACTTCCATTTGGGCTTCCGTCCCTGAACGGACTGATCCTTGGTGCCGTTATCTACACTGTACTGATGAAGATCACCAAAAAACAGGTTATCATGGAGGACTAAATCATGGATGAACTGAAAAAATACAAAATCGCCGCACTTATCGGTATCATTATTATGGGCATCGGAGCCTTTATGGCGTGCCTTTGTACTGCATCATCGCTGATTATGACGGGAAACGTTTTACTGATCGCCAGTATCTTTGTTCTGATCTACGCATTTTCATCCTGGCAGCCATAACAAGCGCGTCAGTCGGCTTTGATAAATTTTTCCTACCTGGTAAAAAGAGACAGATCTTTTACGGACCTGTCTCTTTTTGCATGTATTTTTTCAGAAAATCCTTCTGCGTATCTGGGAGTATTTCAGGATGGATGTATTGATATATTCCCGGATATAAACGCTCTCACGATTATTTTCATCATAATTTACTGAACTCAGGAACAGGAATGGTTTTCGTTCCGGAAATCCCTTTACAGTGATTCCTCTCGGCAGAATATCATCACTTAATATCGTATCGATTTCAACTTTATCCCAGGCAATCCTGCGTCCTGTTTCCTGATAAAGGAAATAAAAAATACTGTCTTTGTAATTTTTCAGCTTCTCCAGAGTTTCATCCGAAAAGAACTCTGTCGGCACATAATCATAACTCACAGCGCAGGGATGTTCATCTGCATAAAATACTTTAAGAGCCTTCCACACCTGTGCTCCCGATTCCAGTTTCAATGCCTCGGCAACTTCTTTTTCAGCAGCCTCCATTCGTATTTCAAGAATCTCCATACGTGATTTATATCCGCTGCTTTCAATCAGATCCGGGAAATGGATCGCCTGGTCAAAGCGGCAGGCAATCTCGCGAAAATGCGGATTTACAAATGTTCCTTTTCCGTGAATCCGGATAATGATCCCCTCCGCTGCCAGATCATCCAGCACGCTCCGAAGTGTTACCCTGCTGATTCCGAGAATACGGCAAAGTTCTTCTTCTCTGGGAAGTTTATTGGACACCTCCAGATCCATTTCGTTGATATATCCTTCCAGTTCTGCACGAACCTGTGTTTTGAGATTTGTCTTTTTTATCTGTTTCATTATGGTCATCATCTTTCCGGTATATTTTTCTTTTCTGCTGATAATAGTACCATAATTTCCTTATATATGAAAAGACAGGATCGATATTTTTATACTTTAAACTTTTCTTTCGCCATCCAAGATTATATAATAGAAACAGACATTGATCATTTTTTTCAGGCGGTTTTTATTTATGATCATCATAGTTTGTTGTGAAGGATGTGGAAAGCCAGAGACCATAAGTCCACGATGCCGGAAGGGACGGTTTTCCTGTAAGATCTGTATAGCGTTTCAGGACATCTTTCATGGTCGGTCCGTTGATCACAAAGTAGTCCAGGCTCTCTCCTTTTACAGAAAATTCAACCTTTGTCACCTGCTCTGTTCCCACTTCAAAGAAAACTTTGTCAGAGCTGTTTACGAATACACCGTAGCCTTTATCTGTCAGATAAAATGGAATATTTTTGTAGGACTAGTCAGTGCTTGTACCGCCGTCTTCATTCCAGATATCAACAGACTGTCCGTTTCTTACCAGTGCTCCGAAACGCTCACCAAGTCCGTAGACATGTTCATTTACATCAATGCCAAGCTGCTGACGCATGTAAGCTTTGCCTTCCGGGTCCATATCGTATGCAAAACCAGTCCACTGGGTACGCATATAGGCAAGGTCTCTTCCACTGCTTGCAGTCAGGACTTTACCGTCTCTTTCGTAAGACATGCTCCAGTTTTTCTTGTTGATGCGAAGGGAAAGATTTCCTGATCTTACAAGGATCTCATCTTCTGTTTCTTCTACATCCATCGCCCGATTTTCGTCCATGTTCAGGTCAAATTTCGGGCTGTGATCTTCCACTCCCAGATAGTGGCTTGTCTGCACACGGATCACGTCTTCCGCCGGTGCTGTGACCCTGATCGTAAGATTGATTCCACCAAGGGTATCGCCTCTGTGTGCAATATGATGTGTCGGTGCACAGATCACAACTTCATGGTCATTTTTGTTTACAATATAAGCTTCCTGCGGCGCAAAACATTCAATTCCTTCCTTCTGCAGCCAGCATCCATTTCCGAATTTCATATGTCCATACTCCTTTATATATCATTCTTTTTCTCCATTATGCAAAGCTATGGGAAATAAAAATACTATCAGAATTCATAAAAAAATACGCTACTTTTTAGGATAATAAGCGGGAATCCTCGGCAATTCAATTACCGAGATGAAAGCGCAGGATTGTGCATATCTGCACATTGAAAAAATATAATGATTCCTCTCCCACCCTGATATTAGTGCCGTAACCGGCATACAAACAATCGAAAATATGTTTGGGGTTTTGTTGCACATTTCCACTCATTATGTTAGACATATATGTATGAAAGAAAATCTAATACATTATAGAACTTGTGTGTGTAATATCAACTACCATATGGTATGGTCGGTGAAATACCGGCGGAAAATATTAAACCAAGAAATTGAGGAATATCTTCAGAAACTGGTGCAGCAGATTGCAGAGGATAAGGGTTTTACTGTTCACTTATTTGAATGTGGTGAAGGTGATCATGTCCACTGTTTTGTATCAGCTCCACCAAAGCTGTCCATAACAGCAATTGTCAAGTATCTGAAGGGGATCACCGACAGAAAACTGTTTGAACGTTTTCCAGAAATAAGAAACCAGCTGTGGAAAGGAGAGCTGTGGAACCATTCCTATTATGTGGAAACAGTCGGATCTGTATCTGAGGAAAATATTCGACGTTATATTGAGCATCAGAGCAAGTCGTATTAATTCAAGGTGGATTATAAATTTCCATCCGTAAGAGTGTATGAAGGAGGAAGAGGAATGCTGCTGTCACATAAAGCATCCATAAAGATCAGTCAGGAATATTCCAATATCATAGGGCATATGTGTTATGCAGCATCCAAACTCTGGAATATCTGCAACTACGAACGGCGTCATTATAAAGAACTGGGACTGGAAAAGTATCCTGACTGGTATTATCAGAAAAAAGCACATAAAGGAAATCTGTGGTATAAACAGCTTCCGTCACAGACAGCACAGGAGACCTGTAAGCAGCTGGATAAGGCGTGGAGATCTTTTTATGTCCTGAAAAAGACTGGAGGGATCAAAGATCCAAATCCGCCCCGTTTTAAACAGGATAATATACCGGTCACATACATGCAGATGGGGATCCGGCATGAGAAAGGTTCAGACCAGCTGCGTCTGTCTCTGTCAAAGGATCTGAAAAGCTACATGGAAGAAACATATGGGATCCATGAAAAATTTCTATATCTTGAAAATAAGATTTTCAGGAACATGGATCATATAAAACAGCTGCGGATCTATCCACCGGAAAACGGAAAATGTGACCTTATTGTTATCTATGAGATTGAAGAGCCGGAACAGATTTCTCAGAATGGACATTATTTATCTATTGATCTGGGACTTCATAATCTGATGACCTGTTATGATTCTGGAAATGGCAGGGCTTTTATTCTGGGAAGAAAGTATCTTTCTCTGGAAAGATATTTTCATAAAGAAATCGCCAGAGTTCAGTCTGTATGGTATGCACAGCAATCGGAAAGAGGAATAAAATATCCAAAATCATCGAAACATATCCAGAGACTTTACAGGAAAAAGCAGAATGCAGTAAAGGATTATCTTCACAAAGTGACCAGATGGATTGCAGAATACTGCAGAAAAGAAGATATCCGCTGTGTGGTTGTGGGGGACATCCGAAATATCCGTAAAGAAAAAGATATGGGACACAAGACCAACCAGAAGTTTCACGGACTGCCATATAACAAACTATATATCATGCTGGAATATAAGTTGAAACTGTATGGGATTCAATTGATAAAACAAGAGGAAAGCTATACCAGTCAGTGCAGCCCGTTTTCACCGGAAATATCAAAGAGATATGCAGAATCATCAAACCGAAAAGAGCGGGGTATGTATATAACTGACGGAGTAAGATTTAACGCAGATGCAGTAGGCGCGTTTAATATCCTGCGGAAATATCTTTCCGTATCCGGGAAGCAAAAAGAATTGTCCGTAACCGGACTAAAAAATCCAGAAATAATAAAAGTAGCTGTATAGCCGAAAGGCAAGCAGTATTGGTGTCATGGACGCACCCTGAAAAAAGGCGGTATCCCGCCAGATTTCAGATGCTCTGGTAACTAAGTTGCCGAGTAGTTCACGATATAGATATAAATGCTTTACTGATATGAAATATAAACTGTCTGCGGAGATTTTCTGGCCGGGTAGGGTGGGAAATGGATGCAGGCATTTTTTTGCAGAAAAATAGTGTATTATTTATTTTGTACTTATAGTTAACCAGAAAAAAATAATGTATAATTATTAAGAATATTAAATTCGCGAAATTTTCATAGATTATTATACAAATAAAAACAAGATGGAGGAAAGAAAATGAAAAAAGTAAGGGCAGTTATATGCATAGTGTTTTTGGCGGGGATAATAAGTGTGATAACTGTAAAAGCAGGTTTGCTTGATAAGATTTTGGGTACAAGTATGGTAACATCTTCGCAATTAGAACGAGCAATTAATATAGATGAACTGTCAACAGCAGAGTTTATATATAATGGTATTGCTGAAAAGTATAAAGAGGATAATGAAGATGAAATAGAATGTTATGTTGCTTATAATTCAAGTGTTAAAGTTGGAATAAAAATGGAAGATGTGAAATTTAAGATTAATAAGGATAAAAAGAAGATAACACCAGTATTACCTGCGCTTAAAATAAATATAGCTACTGTTGATCCAGATTCAATAAGCTATATTCCCAAAAATCCAGACATTGAATTAAAAGAGGTTATTAAACTCTGTAAAGAAGATGCAATGAGGGAAGCTAATGATTCGAAAGAATTATATGAAACTGCAGAAGAAAATATTAAATCAGTTATTGAGGCTCTTTTAGATCCTGTTGTAAGTAGTAAAGGGTATTCTATTATTTGGTAAAGTGGGAGATATATACATATGAAAAGATTGTTAAGTACAATATTTGTGAGTATTACAGTAATTATATTTTCGGGGTGTACTGAAAAAAGAGAAGTGGATTTTTCTAAAATTAACTCTGTTTGTGAAATGGCAACTTTGAAATGTTATTATCATAATGTAGCAAAAGAAGAGAGCAATGCGAAAGGAATGTTTAAAGCCTTTGGGGTAGGATATAAAAAAGTTTGGTTTGAGTATAGTGGAATTGTAGAATTGGGAATAAATGTAAATAAGGTATCTGTGTCTGAACCCAACAAAAATAATGTTGTGAAAGTAGTGATTCCTGATGCGGAAATACTTAATGCAGACATAGATGAAAATTCGTTGACGGAACCACTGACTGACGAAGGTGTTTTTACTAAAGTTACGAAAGAAGAAGAAACGGATGCATTGGCAAGTGCTCAGGAAAAAATGAAAATGGATGCAGAAAATAACACAGAGCTTTTAGGGCAAGCTAAAGAAAGAGCAAAAAAATGTATTGAAGGTTATATAAAAAATGTAGGAGAATTAACAGGAGATAATTATAAAATAGAATGGATTGCATATAAAGAAAAGTAATGTAAGATGAACCGTAAAACTGTTGGATTGGTTTTACGGTTCATTTTTTTGTCAAAAATACAAATAATTTCTGGAATGATTTTAACGAGGTGTTTCATATATCTTATCCAGAAGATATTGAGATTGTGCAGTTTCATAATAAAAATCAATTTCAGGATGGAAAATTGATTACAGATGCACGTCTTTTGATAGCAGGAAGTTATATCACATCGAATGTCAAAGTACAGATGATGTGACTATGGCGATTTGCATGTTGGAGTATGATTTTGCTATTGCTATGGAACAGAGATGGAGAGAGAACCGGAAATACCATCTGGAATTTCCAAAGTCCTGTGTGTTATACTTAAGGTGTACAGAAAATACACCGGATTTTTTGGAAGTGGAAATGGTTCTTCCAGATGGACAAATATGTCAATATAAAGTTCCAACGGTAAAATTAAAAAAATATACAAAAAGAAGTATTTTTGAGAAAATTATTATTGTTGCTTCCATTTTATATTATTCGATATGAGAAAATGGCAAATATGATAGAGGAAGATCAACAGAAATTTACTGAACTGCTAAATGAGTATGAAGATATCCGAAAAAAACTGGAGGAAGAAATTTCAATTTCCGGGAAATCGGAATTATATACGGATCTGAATAAATTTATTATGAGAGTATCGAATCATATTTTCAGAGATAAGGAAAAAATTCGGAAAGGAGTGTATGAGATTATGGGCGGAAAAGTCTGCAACTGGAATTGGAAAGGCTTCGTGAAGAAGGCGAAGCGCGTGGTGAGATTATAGGTGAGGAGAGGATGCGTGCATTGATCGATTATTTGATCTCAGATGGCCGAACGGATGAAATCCAGAATGTGATCAATAATGTAGAGACACGCGGAAAATTTTATGAAAAATATGAATTATAATGTACTGTATTGTGTCCAGAAAGAAAACTAAATAAGACTTAAATAAAAAAGCTTCGATTCAATCGATAAAAATTGATGAATGGGAGCTTTTTGAATGGTACAATAAAAAAGCAGAAATAAGTAATATTTTGAAAGGTTGTGGGGTTATGAATACGAAGGAAATCAGTGGTAAGCGGCAGATGGAGTTTCTGGCCGGGTTTGATTTTGTCAGAGAAGCGGGTACTGCTGGGGAAGTGAAGGCGGCGAAGATGATCAGGGATACTTTGGACAGCTTCGGAGTGAAGAATTGGATGGAGGAGTTTTCTTTTTGGGGTTTTCGGATCAACAGGGCGGTGCTTAAGGTTGTGGAGCCTTATCAGAAGGAGTATGTGGTGACCGGGTATGGAAGATGTGGAAATACTGGGGCAGAAGGTCTGAAAGCGGATTTTTTGTATGTGGAGAATGGAGATGCTGTCAGTCTTTCCCGGGCGAAGGGTAAGATCGTTATGGTGAATGGCCGGGTGAGTGGTGATGTGTATCAGAGACTGGTGAGCGCCGGGGCTGTTGGTTTTGTCAGTGTGGAGGGTTCTCCGCTGGATGAAGGAGTGGACAGGGTTCCCTGTCAGCGTAGCCTGCCGATGATCTTTCCGGGAAATGCAGAAGGAGAGATAGAAGGATTGTCGGAGCCTTCAGAGGATATTCACGAGATGCAGGAAAAATATAGTGGTAGGATCCCGGGTGCGAATCTTCATTATAAGGATGCGGTGGAGCTGGTGACGGAGGGTGCAGCTGTGGTTTGTCTGGCTGTAGAACAGGAAGTGACGGCCTGTACATCCCGAAATGTAGTGGCGAGGATTGAAGGTACGGATAAGAAAGATGAGATTTTAACGCTTACGGCGCATTATGATTCGGTACCGGAGGGACCGGGGGCCTATGATAATATGGCCGGAGCGGCGATCATCATGGAGCTTTGCAGATATTTTCAGCAGTACAGACCGCGCAGGACTATGGAGTTTGTGTGGTTTGGTGCTGAGGAGAAGGGCTTGCTGGGCAGCCGGGATTATATCAGAGTTCATGAGAGTGAGCTTGGAGCGCATCGTTTTAATATGAATGTAGATCTGGCCGGGCAGCTGATCGGAGGAAATGTTCTGGGAGTGACGGGAGAGGCTTCTGTTTGTGATAAGCTTCTTGAGATCGCTGACGGAGCAGGGATCGGAGCGTCTGTGAAGAATCAGATCTGGGGAAGTGATTCCAATTCTTTTGCATGGAAGGGAATTCCGGCCATGACTCTGAACCGGGATGGTTTTGGCATGCATACCCGTTATGATACGATTGATCTGCTGTCTGCCTGGTCGCTGGAGAGAAGTGCGATCCTTCTGGGATGTATTGCGGATGCGCTTGGGAATACGGAGGTTTTCCCATTTGAGAGAAAGATGCCGGAGAAATTTATCGGAGAGCTGGATGAATATATGTGCAGATAGTAAAAATCTGATTTTATCTGCTCATAACTGGATATTTGTTATGGAACTGTGGGGACTTGTCTGTTTCGGGAAGAGTACAGACAAGTCCTCATAAGTTATTCAATATTTTCAATGTTTATTGAACTTTATAATTCCGCAAGGGAACATGTGGCTTTGGGTCAGGGGGATATTTGCAGCTTTGTAAGGGATTTCCGGAACAGGGGCAAGTGGATGTTCGCAATTGAATCATGGAACTTACTTGATTTGGTCAAAATACGATAAAACAATAAAAAATAATACTAAATAATTGACAGTAAGATACCGAACTGTTATACTGAAATTACAGACTTTCCAGAGATCAATGCGCCGGATATTGTTTTGCGGAGCATTGATTTCTGGAACTTTTATAGATGATTATTTATAGAAAAATCAGGGAAGAGGAGATAGGAACATGTTTACAGAAGAACGACAGAATGCAATAGAGAAATGTCTCCGCGAAAAAGGAAAAGTCAGGGTCAAAGAATTAAGCGAGATGTTTCAGGTTACGGAGGACTGTATCCGCAAGGATCTCAAGATCCTTGAAAATGCAGGCAGATTAAAGAGGACTTACGGCGGAGCGATCCTGTCACAGGAGTATCCTCTGGAGAGAAACGTAGTAGACAGGCGTATGTACAATCTTGATAAGAAGAAAGTGATCGCTGCGAAAGCCTTCAAGCTGATCAAAAATAACGAAACGATCTTTCTGGATGTTTCCACTACAAATATAGAGCTGGCAAGGCTTATCGCTTCGTCGGGCATGCATGTTGTGGTTGTCAGCAATATGATCGATATCCTGCAGATCCTTGCTGCGAATCCGTCCATCACGGCCATAGGCACAGGGGGAACTATGTACCGTTCGGTGAATGGATTTATGGGGGCTGCGGCTATTGAGGTGATCAAGCAGTACAGCTTTGACCGGGCATTTTTGGGAAGCTGTGGCGTGGATATGACAGATCTTGCAGTTACCACATCCGGAGTGGAGGATGGGCTGACCAAGAAGGCGGCAGTGCAGAGCAGCAGACATAAATATGTGGTTATGGAGAGAGAGAAGTTTTATTTTAACGAATCTTATAAATATACACATTTTGATGATATCAGCGGGATCATTACCGATGAATTTCCGGATGATACCATTGTGAACATACTGAGGAATGCCGGAGTGAAATTACTCTGAGCAGACGGTAACAAAGGGGGATTTTTACATGAAAGACTATATTCTGGAAACCTGCGTGGATTCTGTGGAATCTGCCATGGCAGCATCCGAGGGTGGCGCGGACAGACTGGAGCTTTGCAGCAATCTGATCATCGGGGGAACAACTCCCAGCCCGTGGCTTTTTGAGGAAATAAGGAAGCGTTCGGATATCCGGATCCATGCGCTGATCCGTCCGCGTTTTGGAGATTTCTGTTATACAGAGGCAGAATTTTCCATGATAAGGAATGCAGTAAAGGATTTCCGCAAAATGGGAGCGGAGGGTGTCGTGGTAGGTATCCTGAAACCGGATGGCACCTTGAATATGGAACAGATGAAAGAACTGATGGATGCGGCGGGAGATATGTCTGTTACGCTGCACAGGGCTTTTGATGTGTGCGCAGACCCGATCGAGGCTATGGAACAGGCAATCTCGCTGGGAATCGATACGATCCTTACCTCTGGACAGAAGAATACCTGCCTTCAGGGTGCGGAGCTTCTGAAGGAGCTGGAAACCAGGAGCCGGGGGCGTATCACCATCCAGGCGGGAAGTGGTGTCGGTGCGGAAGTGATCCGCCAGCTTTATCCCCTTACTGGGATCAAGGCTTATC
>ENA-OPSJ01001300-OPSJ01001300.1-human-gut-metagenome-genome-assembly--contig:-NODE-1300-length-19202-cov-3.637228_pt1 | contig 19202 bp, 20 predicted proteins | sample MGYA00241801_ERZ501893 | MGnify/ENA primary metagenome ERZ501893 (study PRJEB25962, sample SAMEA2042219) | human gut metagenome | biome: human gut; feature: human-associated habitat; material: faeces...
ACTCTCGGCTTCAGCCTTCTTAGCTTCTTCAGCGGCCTTAGCATCTGCCCTTGCCTTCTTCACTTCCAGGGATGCCACTTCTTTTTCGACCTTCTTCAGAGCAGACTTCTTCTCTTTCAATGTGTTCTTCTGCTCCTCAATCGCTTTCTGGATGGATGCGATCTCGGTATTCAGAGACGCAATAGTCTCCCGCTTCTCTGCAATCTGGGATGCGTAGTCTTTGGTAGTATTGATTTTGGGACGGTTTTTGCTGCCTTTCGTTCTGGGCATAGGTGTGTCCTTCTTTCTATTTAGAATAGTCAGTTCTAAAATCAAATGTTCAATTTATCCAAGCTATTTTTCTTCAATTCTTCAAATACATCATCCGGCATTTCTGCAAAATTATAGTATTTTCCAGCAAAACCACTCATTGATGTCGGCTCTGGCTTAACCAGTCCTCTATGTCTATTATCGTTGAATTCAACTGCATGGATATACATTTTTTCTACAAGATCAAAAAACTCATCCACATCATCAATATTATATTTTTGAATAAACTCCACTGTGTTATCTTTTGCAGTATCAATATCTGCGTATTGAAACACACCTTGTACATCACAAGTTCCTGGCGTTCGATATTTTGGTGCATTCAAACCAATTTCAGCATACGACTTACACAGATTCCAAAAATCATCTTGCGCTTCTGTATTTTGTAAAATGACATTCAGGTTTTCTGATATTTTTTCAGACTGCAAACTATTAATAAAAGCCGTCTTTGCGTTATATCCATTTGACACTGTCTAAGCCTTCTTTCTAATATTATTTTTCTTTTCTCACATCTTCGCCGATCATAATAGATCGTTGCCTGCTGCCCACCACGGAGAGGTGTGTGATATTATTCGAGCAGCGTAGGGAGCTACCGCTCCCAGTATATCACAAGTCTGCAAATAAATCAGCCTTGTATACACCTTTTTCTAACATTTTCTTGAAGCTGTCCTTTACTGCTGCGACATCCTCATGGTACACATTCTTCGGACGATTCCATTTTCATCATCATGACCGCCCTCTACTGTCATAATAGCTTTAGGTACACCATCAAAGCAAAAAATCTTGTAATCTGTCAAACACCCAGTTTTACTTCCTGGCTCTTCCATATATTTTTCTGCAATAATCCGTGGCTTTACGTTTTTGTATGGCCACTCTCTGTCATATGTATAGAAATTACGTTTCAAACAGCTTTCGATCTTGTTTTTTGCTTTTTCATAATCCAGCTTGGATTTATCCCTGCATATCACAAGTCCTGCTGAATCATGCGTACATTTTAAGACAAATTGACTAGGCAATGTATCAACCCCTGTGTGTTAGGATAGTTGACAGTGAAAGAAAAAAGTTTTTGTGGTGGTATATAACTATCAGAGGAAGGAGATTTCACTATCATGAACTACAGCCCAGAATTAAAGGATGCACTTCTCAGGAGAATGCTTCAGGCTTTTCTAAATTCAATTTTCTTCCTGTATATGCCTTATACATTAGATTCAAATATTTTTCATCAGGCCAATTTTCCAGCAAGCCTTTTCTCTTCAAAAAAATATGGCTTGGATTTTCCAAATATTTTTTAACGTTCATACACATTGTTCCTTTCTAATCGTATTTGCGATTTTCAACATTTTGGTAACAATTACCCGTAGCAATTCTGCGCAAATCAAAGATAGCATTAAAGTTATAATCAGCAAAACAAACTTGCCTCGAATATTTTGGCTGAATTGAAATTTCTTGATCAGTTGACAAATTACAATATGGTGCGTTAGAAATATATAATAGGATTTCTTACTTATCCAATTCATTACTTTTTCCACAAATCCAATCTGCATCGCAACCGTTCCTATGCCATACAAAAGGATTGCCATAAGAATCCCTAATATATGTGCGCATATATTAGGATTCCCGATTCGCAATTGTGTGAAAACGACTGTAATTATTAACACACTCAGAAAGATTCCTTTGTTTAGTTTATCATGATGTTCCACCAGCAAAAAACCGATATAAAAGCTAATCAAACATGATGGTATTGTTCTGAACGATGACATTCCTGTTAAACTAAATTTCAGCGACACAATATAGCTGAACACAATTGCTATAGTCAACAAACCATTCTGCTTTTTATCGCACCATAATATCATCGGATAAATCAAATATAATAGGATTATTGCTCCTACGAACCACTCACCTAAGATATAATAGTTTGTAACTCTGTAAGACAAATAGCCATCCATTCCTATGAATGATAGAAGAATACTCAACGGATGCCCCTTATAAAACACGCTTTTGTTTTTTACAACCGATAGAATATACATCGATCCCCATGCAATATAATAAGGAGGAAGTAACGTTGCGAGTCTTTTTTTGTAAAAGTTTTTTACATTCGGAATTGCAGCATTGTTGTAATGCAGCAATGCACCTGATATAGCAAAAAAGACTGTGACATATATATCACCCCATGTTATTTCTGTACCCCCCCAGATATTACGCGAATAATATTAAACCATCCACTTTCAACAGAAAAATGGTATAATACGATTCCTATACACGCAACTGCACGAATAAAATCAAATTGCTTTATTGCTTCTTTGTTTCTCGCCATTAGCTATTTCCTCTTCTTCATACTTTATGTTTTATCTTCAGCATCCCCAATACAGAATTTATAATGAATGCATCTTTCTTGATTTTTAACATATATACAGCTGAGAGTAAAAGATAAATAATTGCACCTATGATAGCCTGAAACATGACAACCACAAAATTTGAAAGATTCAAATTTTTCATCCAATAGATGCTAACAAACATTACAAGTCCGATAGCGCAAAAAGAAATTCCATCTTTTAAATATACTATAAAGTTAATTTCTTTTCGTACTCGAATGAACTGCACTAAGCAAACTGACAGCTCTGCAAAAAATGTTCCGATGATGGCACCTGTTCCTTCAAACCTTGGAATCAATAAAGTATTCAGTACCAAATTCACCGCCGCACCAGTTGATACCGATAGAATAAAAATGCCATCCTTTTGCTTCGGAATTATATACTGTGTCCTGATAATTGCAGACCAACTTTTAAAGATAATAATAGGTGACAAAAGAAAAATGAATCCACCACACCGTGCAAAATCCTGTCCATAGAACCAAATCGTAAACGGATCTGAGATGGCCGCTAAACCAAAGGCAAAGGCAACGCTACTAAACATTGCAACAAGCATCGATTTATCCATCAGATCTTTGCTACGCTGCTCATCTCCAGCCACAACCAAATTTGAAATTTTCGGCATAAGTACAGTTCCAAGTGCCGCAATAATCGCAATCGGGATTTGCACAATTTTTTCAGCATAAGAATATAGGCCAACCTCAATTGTTGTACTCATACTGCCGAGCATCAATTTGTCCATAACATTGTATAAGCTAACGGCGAGTACAGGAACAAACAGTATGCAATTTCCTTTGATATGCCGAATAATTCCCTTAAGTGTTGGACGAACAACTGCTACCCTATGAATAACAAATGGCCAAACCACCAGTTGTCCGATTAATGTGCCAGCCGTCATGATCAAAGTGTATTTCCACAGATCATTCTGATTTTTCACAAACGCAAAAATAGCGATTGCCGTACATATCCGAATCACTGTACTTCTGGTTACAGTAACCTTAAATTTCTCAAGTCCATAGCAGTACCAGTTTATATCTACACCTGCTGACAAAACATAGAGAGCCTGAATCAAATAGATGGCCTTATTATCTGCTACAAACCCAACAACATAAATTACATAACCGATAGAAAGCACTAATGTGAGTACAGCTTGTGTTATATAGATTTCCCAAAAAGTTCGACTAAGATCATTCTTATTATCTCTAGTACGCGCAATCTCTCTATTTCCGTAGTTATTCACACCTAGCATTGCAAAAAGCACAAAATAATTTGCAAATGCCTGTGTATATGAGTATATTCCAACACTATTTGCCCCAAGCACCCTAGAAATGTAGGGTGCAGTAATCAGTGGTAGTATTAGAATGAAAATCTGATAACAAACATTAAACAAAAAGTTCGTTTTTACATTTTCTTCTTTTGCCATCAATTAGTCCTTCCTCTGCAGCACATCATTATATAAATTCACTAGTTCCTTAACACATCTTGAAATCATAAATTTATCTTTGGCCACTTTTTTTGCGTTTGTGCTAATCATGTAAGCCAATTCAGGATTCTTATAAATCAAAAGAATTTTATCTGCCAAATCTTTATAATCATCGCACTTAAAAATTATTCCTGTTTCTCCATCAACTATAAGTTCTGGCGTTCCCCCCGTATTCGAGCCAACCACTGGGAGTCCTGCAAGCATCGCTTCCACCGTCACACGTCCAAAAGCTTCTCGCTTTGAGCAAACAATCTCGACATCCATTTTACTGCTTCTAAGTTGTGGCATCTCACGCACATATCCAAGCAGATGGACATTTTCTTGAACGGCATTGTAATCCGCTCTACAGAAATCCAGATTTCCCTCACCTGCTAAATAGAGGTGAATATTATTATATCCTTGTTCTATTAAATAACGAACAGCGCAAATGGATGTTCCCACTCCTTTATATTGGTTAATGGCACCCGTCTGCAAGATATTGAATTTTGCTTCTTTAGTCCGATTTCGTTCAATGATATTTTCCTTGGAAACACCATTATAAATCACTTGAATCTTATTTTTAGGCACACAGTGTGAAAACTTGTCTGCAACAGCTTTCGACACAGCTATAATTCTGTCTGTGTAGTTTGTCATATTAGAGTAATATCTTTTCCATCCATAAGCAGGAACAAGTCCTTGATCCTCCTTAAGAAATTCTCTTAAATGCCAAATATGCACAACTTGTGGATTTTGTTTCTTGATTTTTGTTCCAATATCTATAACGCCTGAATTCGTATGGACAATTTGAATACTCTTATCGTTTATAATTCTGCTTATCGTTTTAACTGCTTCTGTATTTACATACTTTCTATAAATGAACCACTTTAGATATGAAACAGCATTATCTTTCATCGACCTCCATTTGAAGCAACAAGGATAATATTTTACATAAATATAGTCGATTGAGTTTTTCTTCAGCTCATCAATTAATGGCCCCTCATTTTTGGGAACCACAACATATGCTTCAACACTATCTGGCAGGCAATCAATGATATTCAAGAGTGATTTAGTTGCGCCATTCAGTTTTGTTTCATGTGCCAAATACAATATTTTAATTTTCATAATCTGCGCCTTTCCTTATTAGTGCCAAAGCATACACAAATGCTATTGCATAGGGTCCTCGATAAAATGGCCATCTTACCATAACTTGTGTAAATCCTTGCATAATCAGAAGGAAATACAGCATCGTTTTGGCATTTCTATTTTCTTGAACCTGTTTAAAGCTATTAGCGCAAATCACACCATAGACAAACATCCCCAAAAACACTCCAAGCTCTCGTGCATCTAAATACAGATACAGAAATATACCTGAAAACGCATTTAGAGCTCTCGTTGGTGTAACGAAAACAAAATTTTGCATACTTTCAACCACATCTGTGGTGTATGTATACAATTTCGGCGCATTGATTCCAGCCATTTTCCCAAGTAATATCAGCGGATGTAAAAAGCCGTGTACTGATGCCATACCATATGTAACATCTCCAGCTGACCGTATCGCATCAAGCCAATGCCCCATTAGCGGAACACATCCCATATAATAAAGCAAAAAATGTGAAGAGGTGGAAACATTTCTGCTCTCAAAACTTGCAGAAAATCGTGAGCTGGTAATAACTAAAACTGCAATAACAGAAATCGATATAATTATCCACACTTTTCTTTTTATCTTTTTTAGCTTTTCGCGTAGTATTTTTCCGCTCTTGTATATGATAAACATATAAATCACATCAGCTACAATTGCCAGAAGAATAAATCTACCAGAACTAATGTACATATATGTCAAAAGTGTCACAACTGACATAATGAAAATTTTGACATCTGTTTTCTTTTCGAAGAAGTCTATAACCATCACAGCAGTTAATATAAAAACAGCTGGTGTATACACAAACACATTAACTATATTATCTAATGTTCCAAAAATAATTTGTGAATCTCCTGCGCCGTATAAACTTCTCACTGTACTATACGCAAGCCCAGAATTAACCAGTCTGAAAACACAAAACGCTTTAAAAAGACCATATGCTGCGCTTATCAATGCCAAAATAGTTAATGGAAGCTTTTTAAATTCATAGGAAGTAGTATTTATGTTACTTTTATCACGTCGAAACACAATTTTTCGATACTGTTTACTATGTCTATATAAATATCCTATAGAAAATCCTGCAACCCCTAATAGGATTACAAGATATGTATCGAATGAGACTTCATACATTTCATACGGTCGAAAGGAGGCAATTATCATTGCTGAAGCCCAGTAGGCGCAAAAAACAGTTAACAAATTATATCCGTTTTTTTCACGCAACGCATTAATAACGCCTATAGCTAGTACTATGATGCCTATGACCAATCCCACCATAACCTTGCTCCTTTCTTATAAATTTCCAAATAATATTTTTAATTTGAATCCTATTGTTTCTTTTCCCCAGCCACACCCATTTCCATGTGTGCTGTAATGTTTATCCATACAAATAGAAATCCGTTCCTTGATTTTCTCCTTAGATGATAAAATTCTTTTTATTTCCACACTATAAGCCGGAATCACACTATCCTCATATAACTCATTCAGCTCCAAAAGCATATCTGACTCATTGCTGTTTTTTCTTAACGCGCAATGTACCCAATATTTTATCGGCCAGGTTTTCTTCAAACCAACGCTGTTATTTCCATGTTGCCGATATAAAATTTTAGAGTCTTTCCCATAAACAGTTCTCATCCCGATGGCTTTACATAATAGTATAATCCACCAATCATGCATTACAATTGTTTCTGGTTTCTTTTTAGCAATTGCTGTTCTCAATTTTTCATCAAAAACCATTGTACAACCTGAAAAATGATTATACATAACACTTTGATAAAAATCAAAATCCTCTTTTGGATAGTTTATTTGATGCAATTTTTCCAGCTTTTCATTTACGAGCGTTGTTGGTGAATAATAAAGATTCGCTTCATTTCTGTTCAATAAATCAATTGCTGTTTCAAGCTTGTCCGGCAACCAATAATCATCTTGATCACTTAGCGCATAATAGTCATATCCATTTGCTTCGCCAATTAAATTCAAAAAACTCTTGGCCGGCTTTAAGTTTTCACCTGTATACCAATGCAATTTTTCTTTTTGTTCCCATTTTCTAAGTATTTCTATGGTCCTATCTTGTGAACCATCATCTCTAGCCAATACATGTACCTCTACGTTTTTCTGAGAAAAGATGCTTTTTAGCTGCTCATCTATATATTTTTCACCATTATAAGTTGAAAGAAGAACCAATACCTTTTTCATTCTCTTCCTCCCCCATTTAAAAATTACCTAATAACACATTGATTTTTAGCAATATTGTTCCCCCAACAGAAACTCTACGGAACTTCGGATCGATTACTAAACGAAGTCGATTTTTCCATGATTTTCTTGCTTCCGCTGCAACTCGTAAAAATGCAATATCATCCTGCGTTAAAAGGTCACTATAGCCTCGTAATAAGTCATTGGCTGGATTATAATATACATTTTCTCCGGAAAACATTTTTTTAAGTCTATTCTTTTGTCCGCCTTTTATATCTCCAGCAAACGAAGCACTATCATCGTATCGGATATGGTATATCAATCTCTCATCTAGGTAATATACTCTGCCAAAATAGTAGCAAATCAAGCCTGTCCAAAAATCATGCGGAGCTTTCTTATCGGGTTTAATTCGCGTCACAAGATTCTTGGCCGCCTCATTCATTACGATTGTACATCCCTGCGCAAATTCTTGTGTGAGAGCATTCTTCTTATCAAGGGGCTTTGGAACCTTCAAAGATTGGTTTTTAAAGGGTTCTAATTCTTCATTACAGCTATATCTATTACAATGGACCATTGCCGGAACTTCAGGATTTTCTTTTTCTAATAACCTGATGCATTTGTCCAGTTTATCTGAAACCCACACATCGTCTTGATCAGAAAAAGCGTAATAATCCGAATTTTTCGCATTCCTTAATGCCTCAAGAAAGCTTTTCCTCCATCCAATATTTTGTCCTGCTATAACAGACAAATTTTTATGAATCGTGCTATAATTTTTCAAAACTTGTACTGTTTGGTCTGATGAGCCATCGTCTCTCACCAATACAGATACTTCGACACCTGTTTGAGCCATTATCGATTCTATTTGGCGTATTATGTGTTTTTCTCCATTATAAGATGAGATAACTACTTGAACTCGGCTCATTCTTCTACCTCTTTACTTTTCTTAGTTGTTCAAACAGCCTAGCTTTATACAAACATTTCTTTATTAAAAATCTTGTATATGGTATATTACGCTTGATTGCTTTTTGAATCCCCCATTTTTCCATATCATCAAAAAATCTATCTCTATTTTGATTTTTTTGAACTGGCTTTACAAGTGCCTTGTTTTTCTCTACAACCTCTGAAATCTTTATTTCTTTGGCATTTTCAGCAGTTCTTCCAAACAATTTTTTGCCTTTTTCAGTGTTAATAACCACCGATGACACGCCCTTGGTATATACCGAGTTTTCTCTGAAATCGAAATAATCGCCGATAATAACATCAGCGGTAATATTGTTTTCTTTATACTTGCACCGGTAACACGTATTCCTCAAAAACACATCTGTTGAAAATGCATAGCAATATAAATCTTCCAAGTATGTAGCTTGCCTTAGGTTATTTCCATTTTCAAACGTATAAATAGATTCTGGTGTATTATAATTTTTTCCTTTGGCTCGATGATTTGCATAACACATTGGACTTTTCATCTTCTTTTCAAGATGTTCTTTCCATTTTCTCCATACCTTGGGTGACGGTACACCATGACAGATGATAGCTACTGTATATAAGAATTCGTTTTCCTTTCCTTTAAATACTGATTGTATAGCAGCACATTGGCAGGGGGTTCCGCAAAAAAAAACCAGTGTTTTCTTTTTCAGCAAATCTCTTATCTGATTAAAGCACCCTGTTATGTCAGATTGCACATATTTACTTCCATGCATACGTGAAATATCACTTTTCGTATTAGAAACGATATGCACTGCTTTCATATCGCTATCAAAAACGCATCCACAAACATATCCACCACATGCAAGTATTTTTTCGGCTAAGACACTAAAGCCACCACCTGAAGCACTACGTTCTAATACATCTGCATTAGGATGCACATAAAGGAATGCTTTCTTGTCATCTACATTTTTTGCTTGTGCGGTATGGACACTGGATATGCACACCTTGTCGCATTGTCCACATGACACACATCTGTCTTTGCTAATCTCAGGTATTAAAAAGCCTCTTTCGTCAGATTTCATAGCAATAGCATCTACCGGACAAACATTTGCACAAGCACCGCATCCATAGCAACTATCCTCAAAATTAAAATCAACCATTTTATTCAGCCTTTATTGCACGAATTAGATATCTCATTGAGTTTTCCTTAAATTTCGCCAATTTTTCAGTAGTTCCCGCATAATTCGTCTTTTCTATTGCATTCATGTCAAAATTTTCATTTGTCATGAGATGATCTGTCAATCCAAGATGCTCCATTAATGATTCTCGACGCTTATCAACGTGTCCAGACACTACTGAAACGAATTTTTTTTCATAAATTATCGAAAAGACTGTCCCATGAAAAGAATTCGTAACAACATAGTCTGCGTATTTAATCAAACTTAGAAATTCACATGGACCCACATCAAGTTTTCGTTCTACTCCTGAGAACATAGCTCTAGGAGGAGCCACAATATAAATCGGTTTTGCGTGAGTCTTTTTCTCTATTTTTTTTGCAATTTCTGTGGCATCCTTTGCTCCATTCCAAGTAAACAGTAAAATATATGGTTCCTTAATTAATCTTTCTCTGCAGATCGAATCATAATATCTTCTTTCCAATAGCAGTGTTGGATCGACAACTAATTCACACTCCAAACCTTTGGATCTCAAATAATCTACACCACTCTGCTCTCTCATAGAAAGTGCATCATACCCTTTTACCCACGGTAAAAATTCATCCTCGTGTTCTGGTGCCTTTTCAACCCACTGGCCGAATGATGTCGCATATGAAATTCTTCTTTGGTGCTTCGGAAAGTTCAAAAAATAGACAGCATTTTGGTATCTTACTGATGGATCAAGATTCCAAGTCTGGTCGCTTCCACATATAACACAGTCATATTTATTTGCCTGTTTTTCAACATCTTCTTCTGTACGGCATCGCGGACTTAATACAAGTTTATTATTTATAAAACTTTCAAACATTTTTTGCCTTTCAAGAAGCTGTGCTTTATAGGGGAATCGCGTTACATTTTTAATAACTTCTCTTATGTTCGTTGGTTTCTTCGAAAACACATCACTTATATTTCTCAAAATATCCGATTGATAGTCAATTATCTCACACTCATATCCTAACTTCTTAACCGTCGTCTGTAATGCGTAGGCCTGTAAACACGCGCCATAATTAAAGCATGCATGGTATGTCAATATTCCAATTTTCATAATATTCTTTAGTCCTTTAAATATTGTATTTTTCCTTTATTGCTTGGTAAACGATTCGGGACATATTGCTCCAACTGTATTTTGTAAGAACTTTGCTTGAATCCTCAACCGGCTGTTTCAACAGCTCATCTAAATTCACATCGGCATTGTCGGGATCAATATAATGAACCGTATTTCCATATACTTCTGGCAGACATGTTGCATTTGACAAAATAATTGGTGCACCTACTGACATTGCTTCCATTGGAGTAATACCAAAACCTTCATATTTGGCTGGATGTATAAAAGCCTTGCAATTTCGCATTAATGTTTTCATCTCACCATCTGTGACAAAGCCAAGATAATGTAGATTTTCTGGATCTTTCTCTCCATCATTCTGGGTCAAATTCACTCGTTCTCCAGCAATGGCAAAAACTTCATTCACATTGTTTGCCGCTGCTTTCTTTACCCATTTGAAATTTTTCTGTGGAGTCAGACTACTCGCCGAAAGAAAATATTTCCCCGGTTGCAGTTCTGGATGCCTATCGAAAAATGTTTCATCTTCAGAAATTTTTTCAAAGTGTTGCCATCCATTTCCCGTAACAACAATTCTTTCTGAATCTACATGCAGATATTTTTCAATTTCTCTTTTGGAAAATTCAGACACTGTAAAAATCAGCTTAGAATGCTTTGCCGCCGCATAAAACATCCATTTATGCCATTGTCGTGAAAGCTTTCCATATAAATTTTTGTAACTTTGCGCATTAATCAACTGTCCTATATCATGTAACGTCGTAATATCAGGTTTAAAAATCGGACAGGTAATGCATGGATTGAAACCAATTTTCTTGTTTTTGATTAAATAAAAAAAATAATCAGTCTGTTCCCAAAAATGTCCCTTTATGTTTCCGACTTTTTTCACTTCAATATTTTTGTACGCAGGTATTTTTTCATCTTTCGCATAATTAGGAACGATCAATTCAAATTGTCCCTTTTCGGCCAAATCATCCAATCCCTGAATAACCTGATATGAATACCGCTCCTGCCCACCGAAACGTCGAACCACAAAACGACCGTTTATCGCAATTTTCCCCATATTAGTGCTTACTCGCTTTCTTGTAAAACTCTATATACTTTTTCTTCATTACCTCTGTATTGTAAATATCAAGTACATCTTGGTATGCTTTTTCCGGAAGCTCTGAAGGAAATTTTTTCATCGCACTCTTGATTCTATCCGCGTATTCTTCAGCCGTATTACATACATATCCGTTGACACCATCGTTAATAACGCTTTTATTACCCATCGTGTTACTGACAAGAATCAACTTTTTGATGTACATATTCTCAATCAGACTCATTGCAATAGCTTCGCCTAAGCTACACAGAACAAATGCATCTGCTCCTTTAGCCATTGCCAATGCCTCCTTGCGAGGTTTCCATCCTGTCACTTCAATATTAGGAGCTGTTAATTCATTTTCAAGTTCTCCATTTCCAATCCAAATAAACTGTGCCTCTGGTACCAATTCCGCAATTCTATTAAAAAGCTGAGGTTGCTTCTGAACACATGCTCGCCCAAGTGTAAATACTGTAAATTTGTTATTTTTAACGGGCTTTATACCATCAAGAGATGCCGAAAGATCTGCAAGGTTCACGCCAGTCTCAACATAAGCTGTTCTCTTAGAAAATTTCTTTGCTTCCTCATCTTCGCTCTCACAGCAGGTAAGAGTAAGTGCCCGATTTCCAAGAATTTTCTCTGCAAACTTATAGATTTTGCTCTTTTTTCCTGAGCCCATAAGGATATGGGCATATCCGTGAGGCGTATATACAACAGTATTATTCTTTCCATTATATGCAATTCGACCTAAACCGCCTGCAACAGAAGAATGCAAGTGAATCACATCTGGCTGAACATCTTTTTCAATTTGACGTAACTCCTTGATTGCTGCAATATCGCTTTTCAAGTTGGTTAAACCCTTAACTCCAACATTTTTCATCTCAATCAGGTGCACTCTCTGGTCCAAGAAATCCTTATAATTCTTAGGAGTCTGAGGTCTGAGTGAATATGCTAGATAGACATCAAATGTATCAACCATATCATTGCAGAGCTGAGATACATAAGTAAATACGCCTCCACCAAAAGCTTCACAAACCATCAATATCTTTTTCTTTTCCATTACTTTTCTCCCAACTCGCTCTCGCATTTATCCAGTACAGCGGCAATAACCTGATCCATATCGTAATACTTGTACTCACCCAAACGACCACCGAAAATCACTTTACTTTCGGCATCTGCCAGCTTCTTGTACTCAGAATACAGTAAGCTATTTTTAGCATCATTGACCGGATAATACGGCTCATCTCCCGGCTTCCACTCACTGCTATACTCCCGGCTGATAATGGTTTTGGGCAAATCATTGCCGTTCTCGTCCTTACCAAACTCAAACCACTTGTGCTCAATGATGCGGGTCCACGGCGTCTCGCGGTCGGTGTAGTTGACCGCGGCATTGCCCTGGAAGCTGGGCTTGTCCAGCAGCTCGTTCTCAAAGCGGACAGAGCGATACTCCAGCGTACCCAGTTTATAATCAAAGTAAGCGTCAATGGGGCCGGTGTAGACCACCTTGTCAGCCAGCGCATCCAGCTCGGACTTGTGCTCCAGATAGTCCGTATTCAGGCGCACCTCGATGCCGTCCAGCAGGTTGGCAATCATCTTGGTGTAGCCGCCGATTGGGATACCCTGATACAAGGCGTTGAAGTAGTTGTTGTCGAAGGTCAGCCGCACAGGCAGGCGCTTGATGATAAAAGCAGGCAGGTCCTTGCAGTCGCGGCCCCACTGCTTTTCGGTGTAGCCCTTGATGAGCTTTTCATAAATGTCGCGGCCCACAAGGGAGATGGCCTGCTCCTCAAGGTTTTTCGGCTCGCCGGTGATTTCCTTGCGCTGCTCCTCAATTTTGGCGGCAGCCTCCTCCGGCGTGACCACACCCCACATCTTATTAAAGGTATACATATTGAAGGGCAGTGAATACAGCTCACCCTTGTAATTAGCAACCGGAGAATTTGTAAAACGGTTGAACTCTGCAAACTGCGTGATATAGTTCCAGACCTTTTTGTTGTTGGTGTGGAAAATATGTGCGCCGTACTTGTGGACGTTGATGCCCTCGATGTTCTCGGTGTAAATATTGCCCGCAATGTTCGGACGCTTATCCACAACCAGCACAGATTTTCCATGTGCTTTTGCTTCATGTGCAAAAATTGCTCCGTAAAGGCCGGAGCCTACCACTAAATAGTCATACATATCTGTTTTTCTCCTTCTAACACCGAATCTTAATTAAATCCGCGTCGCCTACAATCAAACATCTACCCAGCCCAGCAGGCAAAAACAGTGTTTCCCCCTTGCTGAAGCGCATCGGCTTCTGCTCAGCATCCATTGTCTGAACCTCGCCGTAGCCATCCAGACACATCAGCACCTGAAAGGAAGTATCCATTACTGAAAATGCAAATCCCTTTGTAACCTGAATTTTCTCTGTCTCAAAATACTTGCAACGGCAGAGAATTTCACGGGAGCAGCCCGGATAATGCTTCACCATTCGGGGTTTCTGTCTCACATCCGGCGCAACACTCATATCCATAACCCGAACTGCCTTATCAAAATGCAGTTCACGCTTTTTGCCATTTTTGTCCACACGGTTATAGTCATAGACCCGATAAGTCACATTAGAGCTTTCCTGGATTTCGGCAACCAAAATGCCTTTACCAATACCATGAACTGTACCAGCAGGCACAAAATATGTATCACCTTTGTGGACTTCTACTTTCTGCAAATGCTTGTCCAGCGTACCGGTTTCCACTGCCTTACGCAGAATTTCTTCCGTCACTTCATGCTGGAAGCCATAAATCAGGTGCGCACCTTCTTCAGCATCAATGACATACCACATTTCTGTTTTGCCATTGTCACCCTCGTGTTCTCTTGCATACTCATCACTTGGATGAACCTGTACAGACAAGTCTTTTTTAGCATCAATAAACTTCACCAGTACCGGCAGTTTTCCATCTTCTACTTTTGTTCCGATATATTCCGGATGATGTTTTAATACATCTGCCAGTGCTAATCCCTTGAACTCCCCGTTCGCAATATAACTTGGTCCATCAGGATGAACAGAACACTCCCATGTCTCCGCCAACGGAGCCAAATCAATTTTCTTTCCGTATTCTTCCCTCAGCCTTGTGCCACCCCAGAGATAGTCCTTTCCTGTTGGCACCATTTTCATGATTTCCATCGCACTATCCCTCAATCAAGTTCAAACTTGACCTTATCGCTGACATTAATCTCATCGCCCAGCTGAACTTCAATCATATCCAGCGGCGTGATGGCCTCAACCGTATGCTTACAGCCAGCAGCAATGGTAATCACATCACCAGTACGGAGAACCTGCTCCATGCCATCAACGATTGCCTTCCCTTTACCAGAAACAACTGTCCAGACTTCCTCACGCTCGTTATGCATATGGTAGCTCATCTTCTCTCCAGCTTTCATGGAGATTTTGACAGTCATGGAACCCGGCTGCACATCAATAACCGTGTAGGTACCCCAAGATTTCTCGGCATACATTGCTTCGGTTTCAATTTTCTCGACATACGGCTTCATGTAACCGCTGCGCTCTTTATCTGAAATCAGAATACCGTCACCGCTTGCCGCAATGATCATGTCCTTGCAGCCCATGCAGAGAATGGGGATATTCAACTCATTGACTACATTAGTGTTTTCACAGGTCTCATCCAGAATAGCTTTGCCCTTAGTCTTATCGGCCATGACCTCAGCCATCATGTTCCAAGTGCCGACATCCTTCCAGTCGCCACTGTATCGCAGAACCTGAATGCTGGATTCTTTTTCGACCACTGCATAGTCAAAGCTGATTTTGGTCAGTGTGTCATATTTATTGAAGAGGTCACGATAATCCTCAAAGTCGATCATACTGTGAGCCTTATCTAGCAAATAGCCCAGCTTAAACGCAAAGATGGATTGATTATCCTGCACAAAGTGGATGTCAATGCCTGCTTCCTTCATATCTTTTTCGTTGTAGGTTTCCATAAAATAACCGCGTGTATCACCGTGAACAGCAGGCTCAATCACACAGAGGCCTTCAATGCCGCCTACATTCTTCTCTACTTTAATCTGTCCCATTTTCTTTTACTCCTCAATTTCCTTCAGATAGCGGCTCAGTGCATCCTGCCAGGTCGGAAGCGGAGTGAATCCAGCTTCCACCAGTTTGCTTTTATCCAAACGGCTGTTAAACGGGCGAGCCGCCTTGCTCAGACCGTACTCTGCCGTAGTAACAGGAAGAACTTCCGTCTTATATCCAGCCTGACGATAGATTTCCTTCGTGAAATCGTACCAACTGATATATCCGCCCTCGTTGGTTGCGTGGTAATAACCATATTTTTCGGTTTCGTTCATATCGACCAACAGCCGAGCCAAATCATATGTATAGGTCGGTGTGCCGATCTGGTCGTTGACCACACGCACGGTATCGTGAGTCTTACCAACATTCAGCATCGTCTTAATAAAGTTCTTGCCGTTCAGACCAAATACCCATGCGATACGGACAATAAAATACTTTTCTAATGTCTGGCTGACAGCCAGTTCGCCTTCCAGTTTTGTCTGACCGTACACATTCAAAGGCTTGTAGTCCTTACAATCCGGCTGCCAAGGTTCGGTACCCTGACCATCAAACACATAATCCGTGCTGATATAGGTCATCTTGCAGTCGAGTTCCTTGCAGACATCTGCAATATTCTGTGTGCCGCCTGCATTGATGGCACGAACTTTTGCCACTTTATCGTCATCCTCTGCCATATCCACAGCAGTCCATGCCGCACAGTGGATCACTGCGTCCGGATTTACTTCCGTAATGACTTTCTCAACTGCATCCTTGTTCGTAATATCCAGTGCAACATACGGTGCTTTTGTTACTGCGGAACCGTCTGCCACGCCACTGTAATTTTCCTGAATATCGGAACCTACGCCTTCATGGCCGCGCTTCAGCAGCTCGTTCATCACATCATGTCCCAACTGACCGCCAACGCCTGTTACAAAAAATTTCATACCAATTCCTCCCCAGACTTTTAGCGATTGCTGTACATTTTCTCGTAGTAGTTCTGATATTCACCAGAAATAATGGTTTCCCACCACTCACGATTATCGAGATACCACTGAATGGTTTTCTTGATTCCATCCTCAAATTTGGTTTCCGGCAGCCAGCCCAGTTCGTTGTGAATCTTGGTCGGGTCGATTGCATAACGCATATCATGACCCTTACGATCACCAACATGAGTAATCAGGCTTTCCGGCTTGCCCAGTTCTTTGCAGATGATCTTTACGATTTCAATATTCTGCTTCTCGTTGTGACCGCCGACATTATAGACTTCGCCCACACGACCTTTGTGGATAATCAGATCGATAGCCTTGCAGTGATCTTCCACATACAGCCAGTCACGAACATTCAGACCTTCACCGTAAACAGGCAGCGGTTTGTCAGCCAGTGCATTGGCAATCATCAGCGGGATCAGCTTCTCTGGGAAGTGATACGGGCCATAGTTGTTGGAGCAACGAGAAATCGTTACAGGCAGGCCATAAGTACGATGGTAAGCCAGAACCAGCAGATCAGCCGCAGCCTTGGAACTGCTGTACGGAGAACTGGTATGAATCGGAGTTTCTTCGGTGAAGAACAGGTCAGGACGATCCATCGGAAGGTCGCCATAAACCTCATCCGTAGAAACCTGATGATAACGCTGGATGCCATACTTGCGGCAAGCGTCCATCAGCACAGAAGTACCGATAATATTGGTCTGGAGGAAGATGCCCGGATCTTCAATGGAACGGTCAACATGAGATTCTGCCGCAAAGTTGACCACAATATCCGGATGTTCTTCCTCGAACAGTTTATTGACTGCTTCACGATCGCAGATGTCTGCTTTCACAAAGCGGAAATTCGGGTTATCCATAACAGGTGCCAGCGTGGACAAATTTCCTGCATAAGTCAGCTTATCCAAGCAGATGATCCGGTAATCCGGATACTTCTTCAGCATATGGAAAACAAAGTTACTACCAATAAATCCAGCACCGCCAGTTACAATAATATTCATGATTGATCTCCTCTACTTATGTGTCTATTTTTTAGTACAGATGTTCCTGATATTTTCCGTCCATAACATCTTTCAGATACTGACCGTACTGGTTCTTCTTCATTACCTCGTAAACTTCCATCAGTTCATCTTTGCTGATCCAGCCGTTCAGGTAAGCAATTTCTTCCAGGCAGGCAATTTTACGATGCTGATGCTGTTCCACGGTCTTAACAAAATTGGTCGCATCCACAAGGCTCTCATGTGTACCAGTATCCAGCCAAGTAAAGCCCTGTCCCAGCAGTTCCACATTCAGAGAACCATCTTCCAGATAAATGCGGTTCAGGTCAGTAATTTCCAGCTCGCCGCGCGCAGACGGTTTCAGATTCTTTGCAAACTCGACCACACGATTATCGTAGAAGTACAGACCAGTTACGCAGTAATTGCTCTTCGGATGCTCCGGCTTCTCCTCGATAGAAACAGCCTTGCCATTTTTATCGAACTCCACAATGCCAAAACGCTCCGGATCATCCACATAGTAGCCAAATACAGTTGCACCCTTGCCGTTTTCAGCGTTCTGAACCGCCGCCTGTAAACGCTTTTTCAGTCCGTGACCAGCAAAGATGTTGTCACCCAGTACCATAGCCACAGAATCATTGCCAATAAAATCAGCACCAATGATAAAAGCCTGTGCCAGTCCATCCGGGGAAGGCTGAACAGCATAGGTCAAATTCACACCAAACTGGTGACCATCACCAAGAAGATTCTCAAAGCGAGGCGTATCCTGCGGTGTGGAAATAATCAAAATGTCACGAATGCCAGCGTTCATCAGAACGGACATCGGATAATAAATCATCGGTTTATCAAAAATCGGTAAAAGCTGCTTGCTTGTAACTTTTGTTAATGGATACAGACGAGTGCCTGATCCTCCTGCCAAAATAATACCCTTCATAACTGTTTCCTCCCTCTATTTCTCAATTAATCTCTCTGGAAAATATCTCTCGTATAAACTTTTTCTTTCACATCATCAAGATCTTTACTATACCTGTTTGCAATAATTGCATTGCTCATTTCCTTGAACTTCGCCAGATCATTAACCACTACCGATCCAAAGAAAGTCTCACCATCTTTCAGAGTCGGCTCATAAATCACAACCGTCGCACCCTTGGCCTTGATGCGCTTCATAACACCCTGGATAGAACTCTGACGGAAGTTATCGCTGTTGCTCTTCATGGTCAGTCGGTACACACCGATGGTCACAGATTTTTCCTGTTCCTTATCGTACTCGTTATCCTCGTCATATCCATAATAACCAGCCAGCTTTAGGACACGATCAGCGATGAAATCTTTACGAGTTCTGTTACTCTCGACAATCGCCTCGATCAGGTTCTCTGGCACATCTGCATAGTTAGCCAGCAACTGCTTCGTATCCTTGGGCAGGCAGTAGCCGCCGCCC